>JACCEA010574054.1_pt1 | contig 12776 bp, 20 predicted proteins | sample 7449851 | NCBI WGS metagenome assembly JACCEA01 (sample SAMN15323453, study PRJNA562643) | freshwater metagenome | isolation source: river surface water | place: USA:Blue River Watershed | collected 2017-08-18 | reverse complement strand
CTTAGCAGTGCGCTTCATTGCCTTTGTGAAAGGATCTCCCTCCCCGCAGAGAAACTCTATAGCTAGATAGTTCTCATTAGCGTATGAGGTACCAGAGGCAGCGTTACGAATATAATCACCACGTCCTTCCCACATGGTACCGAATCTATCTATGGAGAAATTGTAAGCTATGTCCGCCCATCCATTCGTATTAACATGATAGTTACGTGTAGAGCGAATGATAGCCGGAACATTAGCTTGTGCATATGATCCCATAGGAGGACCGTTCCAGTGAAACACTACGCCTTTATCTAAAGGCGCATCTCCACTAGGTGTAGGTCCGGCTCCCCATGTTGATCGTGATTGAAATGAGAAGCTCATGAAGCCAGCCAGTTCTTGTACGTCTCTAATTGATAGTAAGCATCCCAATAGGGATTGTGGATTCTATTAGCAGGCGGTTCTACTACAATCCCTGGTAGATCTCCTTCATCTCTACCTGCTTCAATATCTCCACCGAACTTACCGACGATGAGAGAGTGTAGGTCAATGGTACGATAGTGGAAAGGAAAAGGAATTGACGTCTTGCTAAATAGCTTCTGCACAAAAGGATAATCGAAGCTAGCTGGCCAAGCCATAAAGGTGTAGGGAGGTGGAAACTCCTTTAAAAATGTAACGATCCTGCTACACGCTGAGGTAGGATCATAAGAGCCTAAGTCAAATACTGAATCAGGAATGTTAACATCAGCCCATTCCTTAGTAGAGGGATCCCATACAATAGTAGGATCGAAAATCTGAAATGTAACATCCTGACCTGTGTCTGCTTCGATTACCGAAATCGAAGTTACGTCGTGTAGGATGGGATTTAGTCCTGAAGTTTCTACGTCTACTGAGAATAGTGTCATTGGAATCTTTCTTCTACTAGGTCTAGATAAGGGTTGAGTAGTTCGTCTCTAAAGATCTTCGCCGTATTGGTAATATCTGATGGGGATAATGTCGGCATCCGTAGAAATTTCTGGCTTTTGGATCGACGGATGATTTCCTCTAATAACTCTAACTGATCTTCCGGTGTCACTAAGTTTCTCCAGTTTATCGAGAAGTGTCATTAATTGTAGGTTGGTCAACTCTAGGCGCCACGCCGGTAACTGGTCGTTCTGTAAACTTTTCCCAGTTCTCTCTGTATTGATCCCAACTAAGTCCAGGGAGCTGAGTATTTCCCACTGGTTCATCACTCTCTGAAACCGTCGCTCTATCATAAGCCTGCGCCCCACATGCTGAGTAACCTGCAATGTCAACCCAATGATCTTCTTTACCCGGGCTTGTAGCAAGTCGACTGACCTTTACTAGAATCATACAAACTGCTACGTCATGTGCAGTTATCTTACGATCTACGGGAATAGCATCAAAGTAAGACTGCCATAACTCTGCAATTGTAGCGAAGTTATCTTCTGGACTACCGTAGTCTAAGTTTCTATCCTTATGCACAATCTCTAGTGCTTGTTTCAGTACACTGTCTCTGTCCATCTAGAACTTCTTTCTCGTTATCGTATAGCCAGCCAACTAATTCTTCTTCTGAAACCTGTAGAGTGTAGCCGTAGGATTGACTTGTAGGAGGAAGAGGTCCTGTACGTCCACCAAACGTAGCTACAAATACCGCTACACCTTCTTCAGTAAGAGCTGCTCTTAGGCGTATTCTTTCTTTGCTACACCTACCACCGAAGATCCCGCATGTAGTAAATATGTTGTGTGCTAAACACTCTACACGCTCTTCACAAGTAAAGCAAATCTTCTTAGCAATTAAGTTGTTACGATTTAACTTAGGCGGTCTTTTACCTGAAGGCTTACTATTACGTGAAGCATCGTAACCTCCAGATGGAAACCACATATCTGTATCCAATCCCGCACACGCCTTCATTTCCAAAGACCTTGACTATATCTGCCCGGCGTAATCTCTCTCCAAAAGACTACATATAGATTTCTTATGGCAATGCCATTTTTAGATACTCTGAATCTATAGATATTGGTATCTAAATACCATCTAATACACAGAGAACGTATTCTGATAGTACGCCATACTCTTCTTCGTAGTTTCATTCCGCCAACACCTTGTAATCAATTGGGAAGGGCATCTCGAATAACTTCTCTGGAATCTCAGAGAGTGTAGCCTGTACTAAAGCTACCTGTTCGTCCATCTGATCTACAGGAACGTGAACCCATACAGAGTCGTGAACAGTCATACAAGTCTTAACATCTAGCTTATCCAGCTTGTTAAGACCTACCATAAGAATCTGTCCGCATCCACCTTGAATCATAGAGTTCCAAGCCATGTGAGATTTATCTTGTGGCAGACGACGACGCCTACCGTTCCACATGGTTATGTATCCCTTAGTTCTATTCTGTACGTCAAAGTGCTTACTGGCGTGCCTGAAGCCAGGATAGACTTTATGGAATTTAGCAGTCCATTCTTTACACTGATCGGCAGATGCTCGAATATTATACTGTTCCCACAGCATCGCACGTAGTCGTTCGGAAGATCCACCGTACAGCCATAGGAAGTTTCCAGTTTTCCCGACGTGTCTAGCTTCACTTCTATTTTCAATAGCATCAAACGCACCAATCATTTCTGAAGTGTTTGTGTGGACGTCTGATCCTGTAGCGTAGAGATCGAACATGGTTGGATCTCCGAACATTCTCTTGGAGTAATACGATCCCAAGCGAAGTTCAATCTGCGAGAAGTCGAATTCAACCAGAACATGGCCATCCATGGGGAGAAAGAGTTTCTTAACTCTTGACGCATCTCTAGGAATCTGCTGTAGGTTGGGCTCTCCACAACTGAGTCGCCCTGTAACTGTGCCATGCTGCTTCAATCCTGGATGGATGGTTCCTCTAGCTGTACGAAACTTGGTGAATCCTTCGTACCACGTAGAATTAGCTTTACTTAGGTTGCGGTACCGTAGTACGCTCTGGCACAGAGGTTGTACCTCAGGGTGGTTTAACGAGTACCACCGCAGGGCAGAGTCATCGGTAACGGGTTTCCCGGAAGGAGAATGGAATGCAACGGTCAGCCCAGCTCGCTCGAATAGTTCGCTCTCCAGAGCCTTCCGTTTCAACGGATCAAAACCAATCGTCTTCCGTATCTGTTCCATCTCTAACCGGGATTCGGCGCTCATGGAAGCAGCTAGCGTCCAATCGATAGGCACCCCTACAGACATGATGTGCTGAAGCGTGCGCACGTAGGCCATGGCATGGGGCCAGAGCTTGTCTAGTCCCTGTCGGGTCAGCTCACCTCTCAGACGGACCCAAAGACGATGCGTGACGTAAATGTCACGACAGGCATAGTCTGCCATAATTTGTGTAGGGATATTCTCCCATCCTCCAAAGAACTTCTCAAAGTCGTTCATGCTTTGCTTACGTTCTTTGAGATAGATCATAGCAAGAGAATCTAGACTGTAGCTCATATGATTTTCGTTAACTAGATGAGCCATAATCATGGTGTCCCAAAACTTATCTACAGTAGGACAACCGTTCTCTTCTATGATCCTAAGATCGAAGGCTGCGTTGTGGCAGATTAGTTCCTTACCTTCTAATGCTGCCCACAGTTCTTCATAGTTCTCCGTGAAGTAACAGGTAAAGACTTCTACACCTACAGCTACACTAACCGCTACACCAATCAGTACCTTGCCATCGTATGTAGATGTCTTGTGTGTTTCAACGTCTACACCTACATACTGACTATTAGATACCAAGGTCAAAAACGACGTCCGGTCTTTCTGGATGTGGCTGGTCGGGAACTGTAGGTTTTCCCGCATTTTTAACTGCCTCTTGTTTAATGAACCAGAGGTGTTCTGTGCGTCTAATGTTAAGCGGCTCACTTATATCTTTCTGCCTTCCCTTTAAGAAGCGATACTCGATTGAGTTATCCGGTAGCTTGGTAAGACCTACCGCACTGTTCGCTCTCTGTACAGGTAACTGTGCACCGTAGATATCATGCGCAGTCATCTCATACTTCTTAACGTTAGCAGCAGGTTTACGAACGTGAGCTAGCAATACTATCCAGCATCCATACTTCTGTCTAGTACGGTCGATCCAGTCCATGACCTTACGTACTTCTGATTCATCTGTAAGACTAGAACTAACACTCGCACTCAGTGAGTCAATGATTAGCCCTGTGTAGCCACCCTCTTCTATGAAGGATTCGTACTCTTCCTGAATCTCAGTCAAGTTCAGTGGGAGACTGTAGCCTACAGGAAGAAAGTCTACACGTTCGTCTAAGATATCTAGCTGCTCATCCGTAAGCACGCCATTCATTTTCTCTAGGATGTAATAGATCTCCTGACCATCCATCTCCAACGAAGAGAAACCGATCTTTTGCTTCTCTCCCTGGAAAGGAGTGTCTAGGAAATCCAGTCCTAAAGCTGCGCACGCTGCCAACTGAATAGCAAGCTGGCTCTTACCTACACCGGGAAAACCTACAAGAGACATCAATCCTTTCTCTCGTAGCATTCCTTCATAGATCCACTTGATCTCGAAGTTCTCTTTACCGAGAGAACGCCAAGAGAAAAGCTTACGAGTCTCTTCTGGAAATTCTACGTGTAGCGGCTGGATTTCCGCCCTTGCTACAATCTCAGAGAGACGTAGCTCCTTATCGTCACGTGTAGAGAATTTACCCCATCGCTCATCAGCAGAATGTATCAGTGTGTAGACTTCATCAGGTTTGAATCCATGTTCAGCTAGCTCGAAAGCTAACCGCATCAAACCAGACGAACGATCTACACTACCTTCTGTGTAGAGCTTGCGTGCCACCTTAGGCATCTGTCGTGCAATGAGAACTTCCTCTAGAGGAAGCATTGTGTAGGCTTTTTGTTGCGCTACACTCTTCTCTTCTACCGGGAGATCAAAGATTCGATCCTCGAAGAAACTACACGATACTCGCTTGGGTGGGGTGTGCTTGTAATTGAGCGTATCTGGAACACGCAACAGTTGGCAAGGGTCAATTCCTGAAGGGTCTGCTCGAAGATGTCGAGCCAGATAATAGTTACGTCCGACGAGAGTTTCAGGAGTTTGAAATACGCTTGAACGCCAGTATTGATGAGTACGTCCAGGTGATCCTGAAGCGACGATGAGTCCGGCAGATGGGACGTCATACGAAAGTGATCCTGTATGGTCAATGTCAGCCCACGATACCCAGGAACCCAAGACATCTCTAGATTTACCGCTAGGTCTAGAGAAGAGGGCGGGACAGAAATAAACATTCCCCTTCTTTCTGTTACCAGCTAATGTGCGTAGCTTGTCCTGGTCTTCAGGATACTTGTAGAACTTCTGAGCGAACTTACCGTTCTTCTCTAGTGCTACATACACATAGCCGGACTGGTCTCCTTTAAAGATGTAGTCGATCCAGTCATCCATAGTTATACCTTAAGGGCCCGGGTCTGTTAGACCCGGGCCCTGTTTAGTTTTAGTCAGCAGCTACAATTCGCAGTTGCTGTTCTAGATCCCCGTCCTTGTTCTTCTTATGTTTAACTACTACCTTGACTAGTGCACCTTCAAAGGCACCAAGGAAGATCTTGCCATTGGAACGGATCGGGTTTAGCTGGGACATACTGAACTGAGCAGCAGGTGGCTCACCAGTTACAGCAGTAATAATTCCCTTGACTTCCTGTAGGCCCTGACGAGAAACCTTCTCATCGTTCTTCAGCCATACATACTTGAAATCCTTCTGGCCATCTTCCACGTACTCGATGGTGAAGTTAATGCCAGTTGAATTCTGCTTCTCGGGATTTACTCGCCACTCAGCAGAATCAATCTTAGCTTCGTACTCACCCTCTTCACGTAGGCCAGCATCAAAGTCAAGCTCAAAAGAATCGTCATCAAAATCGTCAAAATCAGACATCACTTCTCCAAGTATTTAAGTAGGTCAGTAAAGGTAGGGTTCTTCAGTATTGACTTATCAAACTTATAACGACTGTTCGCCATTAACAGTTTGTTTCCCTGCACTACAAGTTGACGCTCATTACCTTCTTGTTGTAGTGCAAAGAATGCATTGACATGTGCGCTCACTGCCTTAAGCAGGGCAGGCGACAAATCAGGTCTTAAGAGTACACGACGATTCTCCTGTGCACCAATTACTTCTTCCTTAAGGTGAACCGTGAAGATAATATTCATGCCGAGTGTGTCTTTTAGTTCGATCAACGTTCGGACTAGAGTATTAATCTTGAAGTTGTTCTTCGTGTAGATGTGCTCATTCATCTTCCAGGCTTTGTCACTTAGTGTGACTCCTGCTTCCTCTAGTCTTTGTGCTTCCTGTAGACCAGAGAGTGTGTCAATGATGAGTGTCTTGTAGCCAGGCTTCTCCTTCTTAATAGTCTGTACTGCTGAGACTACAGAATCAAAGCTAGGAGTTAGAATGTAAGGTACCTGGTGTAGATCAGGATGATTCTTTAATGAGATCTCACCGTCACTGTCTACCTCTAGAAGTAAAGGTTCAGGTGCACCACATGCAAAGACTGTTTTACCAGACTTAGGTAGACCGTAGATCAGAATAGACCAAGGCTTACGTTCAGCAGTCTCAGCTGTTTGAATCTTCATCAAGTACCAGTCCTAAGTCAAAGTCTATTGTAGATTCTGGAAGTCCCATCAAGGCTAGCATACCAGATGAATCCATTCCTCGCAACTCTGTATCACAAATTTCTTGGAACGGACAGTAAGCACAGTGCTGATCTAGATTCTTAGTGAACGTCTTAAGATTCAGGATCTGTCGAATGGTGTAGTAAATGTTCTGTAGATAGTGGTCAATGTGCATCCTGCTACGGTACACAAACTCACGATGGTATAGCTTAGCTAGTTGCTGAGGTGACTTGTACTGATAAGTATTCAGGTTATTGATACACGCAAACTCTACAGGTAAACCGAGTAGGTGTAGCACAGTGAAGTAGAACGCTAGCTGATTATCAAAGTAAGCAGTCTCTGGTTTCCAGAACTGACCACCACTCTTATGATCTACGAAACCCATCTGTCCATCCTGATCTACAATGAGATCTAGAATAGCGTGTAGATAGATCGGTCTACCATCAGGTGTAGCGACGTGAGAACCTTCAATAATCAGCGGTGCAAAAGTCTCTACCTCTGTACCTACAGGAATCCAATTGTCATGGATCTCTGCGTACTCTGGATAACGTGCACATACTGTAGCTGCTCGCATCCATAGTAACTGTTCTTCGTAGGTAGTTGCCTCTGTCATTAGAGGGGCAATCAGTTCCTCTAATTCGTAGACGCTCATCTCTCCTACAGGATTACCTAACCAGAACTGGTAATACTTCTCTAGGATTGCATGGATCATAGTACCTAGCTGCATTGCCTGGCTAGGAGAAGATCGTTTCTCTAGAGTGTAATTCAGATAATGTCGATATTGACACTTACTCCAGGTAGCTAGTCTAGAACGACTAACAGTAAACGCATTCTCTGGTAGATCATCTCTTGTCGGTAGGTTCAGCACGTTCAAACTTCCGCTTGCCGTTGGGAAGAAGCACTAGCACCATTGGTGTAGGCCTAAAGGAAGTGTCTCTACCTGTACGGTTTGTCTTACTCTTCATCCTTAACCCTTTCCATACCACCATATACGATACACCATTTTTCTGGACGCAATGCTGCTAAAACTTCACAAGCATATTCACCGGCAGACATGAAGCTATGACAATATCCTTCCCAGTCATTATAAGGAAGGAGATACTGTTCAACCATATCTTCTAAAGCTTCTAAAGCTTCATGCAATTTCTCTGCATCAGTCATCGGGGTGGTGTTACTCCTGTCTGATTCTGGTACTTACCGTTATATCCTGGATCTGCTATCTGATCTAGCCATGCAAACTCGATCTGACAAATCGCTACACCATGCACTAAAACAATTGGTACGTCACTCTTATTGAAGAGTTCTAGTGTGATGTTACCTTTGAATCCTGCATCAATGTAGCCTGCTGTAGAATGCACGTCTAGGAACTTACGCCCCCATGTAGACTTACCCTCTACACGACCACGTACATTATTTGGTAGATTGAAATGCTCTACAGTGCAAGCTAGCGCACACTCCTTAGGACCTAGAATCCAAGAGTTTGGGTAAACTACACTAGGTAATTCAACTCTGTCAAGGAAGCAGTCTACACTAGACGGCTGTACTGCCATAGGATTATATGGGATCCATAGAGGTTCGTCATCCATGGCCATTGAGTGTAGTGAGATGTTACTTAGAATTGACATAGCACCCCTGGCAAGATTCGAACTTGCGTTAAACACTTTAGAAGAGTGTCGCCTTATCCACTAGGCTACAGGGGCTGGCACCCAGGACTGGGGGAAGTCCGACTCGTTTCATGCTACCAACATTTATCGAGAACTCTACACCACCGGGCCAGTGGTTTACAGCGCTGCGTCTACGCTGGAGAAGGGTGTCCTACTCAGGATTATTTGTAAGACAAGGCTAGCATTCTCACTTAGGTATTATGTGACTGCATCTTGTACACATAGTACTATCTCTCTCCCAAGTCTCATGCAAGTGAGGTTTATTGGAATAGGTAACTAAGTATCTAGCTCTTACGTACCCGCTCTGAGGATCGAACTCAGCTTTAAAACGTGTATAAGACGTTCCCGGACCACCAGTCCGCTAGCGGGTTAGTGTGCTACAAGAGTAAAGCTAGAGATCCAGTGGTTTTATCCGCTCCGCCTGGCGGCGACTTACATTTGCCTATCAAAGGAAGGGGAACGGCAGTGAACTTTGCTGTCTCTAGCTAGCCCCGGCTGTTGGATTTGAACCAACACTTCTCGAAATCAAAAGGCGAGCGTGCTTCCTGTACCGCTACAAGGCGATCAACTCTTGCGCACTGTACTACACCACACCGGGAAGTGAGCAGTTTATTGTCGTCATGCTCAGGACGGTTTCGCAGTTTAACTGCTGCGATTTCAGTCGTCGAAGTTGAACTCGTCGTCTGAAGAAACTTCAGGCTCGTTGTCCTCGATCTCCTCTTCAGTCTCATCAGTCTGTGCCTGTACTGCTACAACCGACTTGTCATTGAGAGTGAAGGAGAACTCAGCAGGCGGCTCAGCGAAATCAAAGTCTGCATTAGCAGCCTCAATCGCAGCACGAACTTCAGCTACAGAAGCAGCCTCTAGAACCTTAGCTAGATCGCCAAGCTTGTGACCATCTACAGGAGTACCGTCAACTGAGAAGTTGAAAGTACCCTTAAGACGGGGACCCATTGTAGTGCCCTTGGCACGGCCACGCTTGGAAGGAACCTTAGGAAGTTCAGCTTCAGGAATGTTGTAGGCAATAAGGAAGTCACGACCAACCTTAGCCTGTGCAACAAGCTGGGTACGCTCAGCGTTAAGCTTGTTGGCTAGCTCTTCGCTAATGGGCTCAACATCTACAACGTTTGCCTCAATGTAAGCATCGATCTTTGCACCGTACTCCTTCTTCAGTGAACGAAGAAGATGGGTGACTACACCTACAACTACATTCTCTGGCTGGCTAGCAAGCAGGGTATGAATGTTTGCCTCTGCCTGTGGTGCCATATCACCAGCAGCTTCGATAGCTGCATTACGTACACTTGCCTTACCAGCAGCCTGCGGATCTAGCTGAGTATCAATCTCAGCAATGCGGTTGATCTGCTCATCAAAAGCTGCACGAAGAAGTGGGATCATTGACTCGGTTGACATAACTTTTCCTTCCGGTGTAGAGCATAGCTCCATGAATTTTTAATGGATTGTGTAGGATCACAGGACCTACAGACTGTTGCTTCCCCTGGAGTAGAGAACCGCCCTAAACAATTTACACAACGCTTTGAATAAAGCCTCCACATTGCTTTAGTTACTAGGCCGCAGTTCCCGCATGTCCAGATTAAAGGGAAGAGAGGATACAAAGTACCGTGGCTAGCAGGTAAGCGTTCGCACTTACAGACTACAGACTTCCGTGTCACGAGCCTTTGACATCAGTGATGGTGTAAACAATCTCTTCGAGATTAGGTTCGTACTCACCACTCTTAATGGCTTCTACTACGTTCCTAGCCTCGTCGTCATCCTTAACTTCGATTGGCGGTAGTGAAATGATTAGTGTTCGCATTCGTTGTCCTTGCTTTGGGGCGGATTCGTAAAGTAGCATAGCTTAAACTTTCTGTCAAGAGTTCTTTTCAAACTGAACTAAACAGGCCACACGTATTCTGGTTTGGTAGCTGGCACGTCCTCAGTGAAACGCATCTGATAGTGCACAGGATCTTTGAACAATAGATTGAGTCGATGACTTAGATGAAAAGCCTCGTCACCTAGCCACGAAGGGGGAGTAATAAAGATAGATGCATAAGGTGGAACGCTACGATGTTTGTAGCCTCGTACCCTACACTCAGTCTCGATAGCGTGCCAGTAGGTGAGCAATGAATTGGTGTAGCCTGCCCACATCTTTACAGCAGGATGGTTCTTCCAACCCTGGCTAATACCAGTGAGCGTGTTATAAATCTGTAGGCATTCAATGCGCTGCTTATTCAGTCGCTTGCCATCTAATGATTGAGCACTCTTAGTAAAGCTAGGGTATGGAAGAAAAGTTTGAATCGTACTATCCTATCTACTCAGTTACCAAACCTAAAGACTAATTCACCGGTTACTTCATCCCGGAAGGGAGCGTAATATACTAGACGCTGATTGTTCCTGTAGCCTGCTGGATTGATGGTGAATTCCCCGCCTACAGGAATACCATTGTAAAGGAAGGTTCCTCGGGTGGAATTACTTACGCTACACCCACGAGGGAAACGTAACTGAGCAGCGGCCGGAAAACTAGAAGCGGGAGTAAGTGTAGGTGCACACTGTGCGGGCCACCAGAAATCGAATAGAGCCTCGGTAATATTGTACTCTACACCGTTCTCTACACGGTAGTTAGCGTGCTTGTAATCGATACGGTTATGGTTAGCCTGAATGGTTGCATTGAATACACCTAGTCCAGCTAAACCGTGACCGTTAGGAGTACCAAAGGTACGAATAGGTGGAGGATTGTTACCCCATTGTGCACTTGCTACAGGTGCAGTAGAAAGAATCACTGCGTTAAGTACAGCTGCAAGAAATAGCTTAAGCTTCATAGTGATGTCACCTTAATGTCTTGAGTTGGGTTAGTTGCTTTGAGTGTAGGACGAGAAGAGAAGGTAAGCACGCAGCCTACACCTAGTAGGTGGCTAGCTGCCGGTTCACCAAAGCGTGAAGCTCGTACATGAATAGGAGCCTTGCTTGTATTGAACACAATGTAACTATTGTGTCCTGCTTCTCCTGCTCGAGTTAGCTTTTTGTTGGTGAGCGAAACAGTCTCGACGATAGCCATGTCAGAACTCCAATGGTAATGAGTGCGATCGGGAAAAGAATATTGACATCTCCGCCCGTGTTCGGAAGGATTGGTTGAGTAATACTAGTAGATGTAGTAGTTGAAGGAGGAAGAGGATCGCTAGTAACGACACGGAAGGTGAGCGGAGGAGAAACATCAAGGCTAGTAGATGTTGTAGAACTAGTTGTGCTAGTTACAGTAGGAGCAATCTCGACTTTGATGGAAGGGAGTTTCCCAGGAACATTGTGATAAGGGGTGGTAAGTGCACAGTCTTTTACCTCGTAGTGAGAATCAGAATACCACTCACCTTGTTCAGTACGTGCCCACCAAATATCTGTGAGTGCAGGAGTTACAAACTCCTCATGTACTGGACTGTCAGAAGTATACTGATCGTCATTCAATGTAATGATTCGACCATCCGTGGTCTTCACTACTAGCGCTCCGCGCCAGTTATTCCATGGCTGCATCGTAACAATGCAGGAAGTGTCCGCCTCGCTCATTGTTTACTGAATCTCCTGATTCTCTAGATGATTTACTATATGTACAAGAGCTGTAGCAATAGTCTTAAGAGCTAGAACTTCGTTTACTCTACGTGCATATTCAACATCGTTCACACTATAATATTTATGCCCAGCACGCAACTCTGGTTCCCGCCACATGGGAACTTGCATCAAACAATCTCCTCGAAGGTTACTGTAGTAGGTGCTTCCTCAATTAACATTGTGAGATCTTCACCATCAATCTCTCGCACGTCTTCAATAGTAAAGGGCTCATCCTCATCTACATAGTCTGTGTGCTTAGCTTCGTATTCATACGTTACTGTTAGTCGTACCTTCATCGCTTAACCTTCTCGAAGTAAAGTCTGCCATCTGATTCTGTGATCTTTACTCTGTAATCAGAGCTGAGGGAACTGTTAATTGAGTCCTCAATTTCGGAACAACTGCTCGCTACACCCCTAGGTAGGATACGGAGCAGGAGCCGGCGATTCAAAGGGGCAGTCTTAATAGCGTGTAGTTCAGATGGAATCACTTTTCCTCCAGATAAATTACCACTCTACGGATTTTAAGGTGACGCTTTGAAGGATGGGAAAGAACCGTGATGGCAGTTAAAAGCGCAGCGTGCCACGATTGAGAAGACTTGAATGAGGGGATCTCCTCGATGCTCTTAGTTAAATGGCTGCCCCAACTAGGTACAATCCTACGAGAAGTTACTCGATCGATGGAAATGAAAGTGTCTGACTTCTTCATGAGCTATGCTTTCGGTAGGAAGAGGTTAGTTCCTGTCGCTTCTGTACTGCATCTACTTTATCTGGTCGGAAAGTCTGACTACACCTCCACACTTCTTCTTTGTTCTTAGTTAGAATGGACAGCTTGTGATTCATCGATTAGTGGATTCTCTCTACTTAGTGAGTAAGTTTAGGAAGTCACTAGGAGGGGGCACGTTAGTGCCCCCTCCTAGTG
>JACCEA010219776.1_pt1 | contig 12776 bp, 12 predicted proteins | sample 7449851 | NCBI WGS metagenome assembly JACCEA01 (sample SAMN15323453, study PRJNA562643) | freshwater metagenome | isolation source: river surface water | place: USA:Blue River Watershed | collected 2017-08-18 | reverse complement strand
GCTCCGATGATCCGATTGTCGAGTTTCTGTACTTCTTCCAAGACGGCAATGCCATCTCCATCCGGCAGCAACACATCGACAATCACGAGAGTCGGCGCGATCTGCTTGACCATCGCCACCGCTTCCTGTCTCGAGCCGGCAACACGGACATTGATGCGCTCGGACCTAAAGAGCTCAAGGAAGAGATTCCGAATGCTTTCCTCATCATCGACGACAAGGACCGATCCCTGGACCCTGGAAAGTCCTTGTCGTTGAGAAGACATCGACGGCATAGCCGCGGCCGCCACTAGAGCATCTCCTCTCCGACACCGGCGATGACAATACGGCCTTCGTCCTCCAGCTTTCGGCAGACCTTGAGAATATTTTGTTGCGATTTTTCGACATCTGATACTTTGACTGGTCCCCTGGCTTCCATATCATCCTTCAGCATTTCCGCAGCACGACTCGACATATTCTTGAAGAACTTTTCTTTCACCTCCGGATTGGCGCCGCGCAGCGCCACCGGCAAATCTTCCTTGCTGATTTCCTTCATGAGCTCCTGGATTCCACGATCATCCACTTTCACCATGTCGTCGAATACGAACATCAATGCCCGAATGTTATCGGCAAGCGTTTGACTTTTCTCCGTGATGCGCGCCATGATTCCGCCTTCATTCGTTTTATCCATTCGCATCAGAATATTGGCGATCACCTCGGTGCCACCGACACTATGTGCACCGACCCCTGTGCCTGCCAACAATGTTTCTTGTAGCGTATCGCTCAGTTCTTCCAGCACATCCGGCTGCACCTCTTCCATGGTTGCAAGCCGAAGCGCCACATCCCCGCGCATGTCCTCCGGAAGCGAGGCCAGGACCTGGCCGGCCTGGTCGCTCTCCAGATGCGCCAGGATGACGGCGACTGTTTGGGCATGTTCTATCTTCAACATTTGCGTAAGCGTTTTCACGTCGACCCACTTCAAGGCCTCAATTCCAGGGTAGTTTTTCTGCGTCATGGACTCAATGATCCGCGCCGCCTTGTCTGCTCCCAGTGCTTTAGTCAGTACGGTCTTGATGAACTCTCGTCCTTGGAATTGCACGCCTCCCGCTGCGCTCGCCGCCTGAAAATCAGAAATGACCACTTCTTCGTCCTCTCGGGAAATCTGAGCGGTCCCGCTCATGAAGCTTCCCAGCTTCTTGATCTCCTTCGGATCCAGTTGCTTCATGACTTGGGCGGCCGCTTCTTCGCCGATCGCCCGAAGCAAGATCGCCGCTTTTTGTTCACCGGTCAGAGTATTTGCCATCGCCAGACCCTACGTTGGACTTTTCAACCACTCTTTGACGACCACGGCCGTCGCATCAGGGTTTTTTTTGGCCATATCAATGATCTGCGCTCGATCCGGAGCGCCCGCCAAGGTCGCTCCACCCGCAGCGGTCCCGCCAGAAAGCTCGGCCACGGACGCCTCTGCCTGTGCCTGTTCCATGTTTGTTCCCAACATGGCAAGCAACGGCCGCACGACAAACATGAGAATCACCGCGAAGAGAAGTATCCCCACTCCGTATCGGAGATAGGGCATCCAGGGTTTCAGCCCTTCCGATGCGACTTCGGCCGTCCCTGCCTGCGGTTCCTCGGTCTCGGTCCCGAACTGCACGTTCACAACTTGCACCTGATCTTGTCGTTCAGCCGAAAACCCCATCGCTTTTTTCACGATGTCTTCGATCCGCTTAAGATCCTCTTCTGATCGTGGGAGATACTTTCGTGCCACAGCGGGCGCCTCCCCCGTCTGACCTTCTCCGGCCTTTGCGGCTTCATACACCCCGTCGACCAACACCGCGACAGACAGCTGCTTGATGGCACCGACAGGTTCCACAATTTTCGACACAGTGCGGCTGATTTCATAGTTGACCGTTTCGTTTTTCGTTTGACTGCTGTTCGAACTGCTTTGTGTCGGCTCAACATCCGTCCCAGGCGGTACGTTCGACTGAACGCCGGGCACGCCGCCATTAACTCCATTGCTCCCATTGTACTTTTCCTGGCCGCGCTGTTCGCTTCTCACCACCTGGCTATTCGGATCATATCGTTCTTCGGTCGTTTCGACTTTTCTGAAATCCACGACACTCGAGACGCGGACCACTGCCTTATTGGGTCCGACGATCCGTTCCAACATCGTTTGGATACGGGTTTCGATATCCTTTTCGATGCTTCGCTGATAGTCGAGTTGCGTATTGGTCAGCCCAGCCGTCTCATCCGTCACCGTCGCCGACAAGAGACGCCCGTGTCCGTCCACCACGGTCACATCGCGAGATTGAAGCCCCTCCACACTGCTCGAGACCAAATGGATGACTCCCTGCACCTGCGATGGCGAAAGTTGCTGCCCACCACGAAGCGTGACGATGACGGACGCTCTCGCCTTCTCCTGCTCACTCGCGAATAGTCGTCGCTCCGGCATGGCCAGATGGACGCGTGCCCGTTCCACTTCCGGCATCTGAGCAATGGTTCGCGCCAATTCGCCCTGCAACGCGCGACGATAATTCAACTTCTGCACAAATTCGGACATTCCGATCGACGTTCTGTCGAATATCTCAAATCCGACTCCACCGCCACGAGGAATGCCTTGGGTCGCGAGTTGCAAACGCAAATCGTGAACTTGGTCACTGGGCACCAGCACCGTTGATCCACCTCCGGTCGTCTCGTACGGCACCTTGGTCTCTTTGAGCTTGTCGATGATGGCGGCGGCGTCTTCGCTGCCAAGGTTGGTGAACAGCACTTGCAGGTCAGGCTGTTGCGTCCACAAGGCGATGGCGATCAGACCGGCAATGGACCCCGCCAAGGCGACGAGGATGATCATCCGTTGATTGATGGAGAACTTGGAGAACATGCCCACCCCTTACTCGTCAACCGACATGACCGATCAGATTTGCATCCGCTGAATTTCCTCGTAAGCGGTCACGAGTTTATTTCGGACCTGCATCATCAATTGAAACGACACGTCCGCTTGCTGCAGCGCAACCATGGTCCGATGAATATCTTGCGTATCTCCGGTCATGAGCGCATCGACCGCTCGACCCGCTTCTTTTTGCGCATCGTTGACATTGCCGATCGCCGACTTGAGTGAATCGAGAAACCCCGGACCGCCTGTTTTTCCCGTCGCGCCCGTGGATCCACTCGATGCTACATCGACAATCGGAGCGATACCGGATGCCACACCAGTGATCTGTCCCATCATTACCTCCCGATTTCCAGCGCCTTGTTCCACATCGCGCGTGTCGCGTTGATCGCCTGCACATTTGCCTCATACGCACGCGACGCCCCGATCATATTCACCATTTCCTCCATCACATTGACGTTGGGAAGCCGGACAAATCCTTTTGTATCGGCATCCGGATGGTGCGGATCATAGATCAGTTGCCCGGGCTTGGGATCTTCTTGCACCCGTGAGACGGAGACCCCTTCAAGAGCATGGGCCGATGAACCCACGGCCACCTGCCGAAACGATCGCTGAAATGCACTGGGAACTGCCGTCGATCGAAAGACCACATCCCGCCGCTTATACGGACCCCCGGATGGTGTTTTGGTCGACTGTGCGTTGGCAAGATTGCTGGCAATGACGTTGAGTCGTCGCCGTTGAGCATCTAACCCGGATACCGAAACAGCCAGACTGTCGGACATCTCCATGGTGAACCTCCTAGGTATCAAGAATGATTCGTCGGCTGCCTCCCTGTCGTGGAAGGCACAACACTTCGTTTATCGTCCCTCCCGGATGGCATTCAACAGCCCTTGAAACTTCTTCGAAAGGATGGTGGCAGCAGCGTTATACTGCATGACGTTTTCAGACAACTTCGCCATCTCCAATTCGAGATTGACCGAATTAGCATCGAGTGGAATGTCTCCGGCCGGCACTTCATTGAGCTTTCCGGTCACCGCCTGCACTCCCTCCGCCCCTCTGAGACCAAAATGCCGAGGCTGGGTCGCCGCCAGGACAATGGGTAGACGCCCCTTGTGTGCCGACTGTAATTGATCCATGAACGTCAGCTCCGATGCACGATACCCCGGCGTTTCTTCGTTGGCGAGATTGGAAGCGATGACCCGTTGCCGACCACTGCGAAGGTCAAGCGTGCGCTCCAGCAACCGCATTGTTCGATCAAAGATCGTCATGCTGCTTACTCCTTTCGGTGTGACACCCCATCATCCTTGCAACCTGGGTGCCGGTCTCCCTGTGTAAACGTCACCCGCCGGCGCAGCTCCAGGCCGCACGTCCTGGGTTCAGCACTCCCGCCTCTTCAGCACTCGGTCACACACATGGATTGCCTGGGACAAATTTGCCCATCGGCAATTCTGGTTACCCTCCCGGCGAACTGGCCGCGCTGTGTTCACCCTCCCGATACTCCCGGAGTTTGTTGCGGAGCGTGCGAATGCTGATTCCCAACTCTTTCGCTGCATGCGTCCGATTATCCTTCACGCGCGCCAAGGTCTTGAAAATCAGCTCTCGCTCCATCTCCCACAACGATCCATTGGCCGGTTGCGCTGTACGCACAAACGGGATGGTGACTTCCTCGCTCCGTTCAGGAGGACAATGTTCCGACAAGATCGCGCCCTGGCCGGCCAACAACAGCGCTCGTTCCATCACGTTCTCCAACTCGCGCACATTTCCCTTCCAGGGCAGCCGTTGTAAATGTGCGAGAGCACCAGCCGACAGGACCGGGGGAGTCAAGCCGTTTCTCATCGCCGATTGGTTCACAAAATGGCGCGCGAGGATGGGAATATCGACGACTCGCTCGCGTAACGGTGGCACCGTCACAGGAAAGACGTTCAATCGATAATAAAGATCTTCCCGAAAGCGGCCTTGCTCAACCTCCCGATAGAGCACACGATTCGTCGTAGCGATGACACGAATATTGACAGGAACCGGGTCACGCCCGCCGATCCGATCTACCTCACGTTCCTGCAGGACGCGCAACAGTTTCGCCTGAAGAGCCAGATTCATTTCGCTGATTTCGTCCAAAAGGAGGGTTCCGGTGTGAGCCATCTCGAACTTCCCGACTTTTCGGATAACGGCACCGGTAAAGGCACCTCGCTCATGACCGAAGAGTTCACTTTCCAGCAATCCATCGGGAAGCGCGGCACAGTTCACTGCAATAAACGGTCGATGGGCCCGTGGACTTCGCAAGTGGATAAACCGTGCCAGCAACTCCTTGCCCGTTCCGCTTTCGCCATGAATCAGGACGGTGGCCTGACTGGAGGCCACTCCCTCAATCATACTCAGGAGTCTCACCATTCCCGGATCCTGGCTGAGCAGCGCGCGGTGTTCCACCTGATGAATTGGCTGGCCAAGCCCGACTCCTTCCTCACGGCCTGCCTTGAGATTGCTGATCGCCCGTTCCAGTACATCCATGGAAAATGGCTTCAGCAGATACTCGCTGGCCCCCAGCTTCATGGCCTCAACGGCGGTTTCAACCGTCCCATAGGCCGTCATGAGGACAATCGCCGTCTGAGGGGCTCGTGCCTTCATCTCCTTGATCAGCTCAAGACCAGTGAGGCGGGGCATACGTAAATCAGTCAAGACCAGCCAAGGACGAAACTTTGTGATCCGCTCCAATGCCTCCGTCCCATCAACTGCTCCCTGCACGGCATAGCCGAGTCGCTTGATGGTTTCCATCAAGGCGATACGCATCGACGGATCATCGTCGACGACCAGAATCCGCTCCTGCTCCTCACCTGTTTCTGCCGTCGGGATTTGCTTCTCACGGTCAGTCATAAGACGAATCCTCCATGAGGACGACCTCTCCCACCGATCGCTCGGCGTCATTGACATCACGCTCTTCGCAGCCAGGGCTGGTCTTGGCACTCCCGTCTCCGGATACCGGAGGATGAGGAAGTATGATTGAACAGGCCGTGCCCTGCCCCACCGTGCTCTCGACGTCGATCCGTCCATGGTGGGCATCCACTATGGAATGCACGATGGCGAGCCCCAGACCCGTGCCCTCGTCCTTCGTCGTAAAAAATGGATCGAACAGGCGCGACCGATGCGCCGGATCGATCCCCATACCCGAATCACGGACCGTCAGTCGCACTGCGGATGAGCCCAGTGTCTGAACCGGCTCCCGGGAGAGACTGATTCCTAATTCGCCTCCGTTCGGCATCGCCTGTACGGCATTGACGACCAAGTTCACAACAACCTGTTTCAACTGTCCATCGTGACACCATATCAATGGCACCTCCCGGCTGATGTCCATGCGGATGTTCACGGGGACTTTGGCAATCGCATGAGCGGCCAACTTGATTGAGTCGTTGAGTAACGACTCGGTGTCATGCCACGCGCGGGTCAAGTGCATCGGGCGCATATACAGCAGCAAATTCGCCAGAAGACCATCCATCAACCGAACAGCCTGCGAAATCTGCTGCGCGTACCGTTGCGTAGGTTCATGCTCGTTGAGGTCTCGTTGCAGCAGAGACGCAAAGAGCTCCACACTGCCCAATGGATTGCGGATCTCATGCGCGATCCGACCGATCAACTCACCCATCGCAGCCAGTCGATCCTTTCGTTGCAATTGCTCTTCGAGTTGATAGACCCGGGTGATGTCTTGAAGCAGAACAAGCTGGCCCGAATCATCACCGGAGTCGTTTCGAAGCGGGACCTGGCTGATGGACACTACACTCTGTCCGATGCGTTGCGGGCGATCAGACACGGTGAGGCCTCGACTCGCTAAGACCTCCGGGATGCAATGACTCCGCAATTCCATATCGCTCGCCCCAAGGAGCTGCTCCGCGGCACGATTGCTGCGAGTGATGACTCCGCATTCGTCCACCACCACCACTCCCGTCGACAACGACTCAAGAATGCCATCCAAGCGCACGCGCATGGCTTCGTTGTCGACAAGCTGTCGCCGAAGCGCATCATTGCTCTGCGCGAGTTCGGCATCCATCTCCTCCACCCGTGCCGTGAGTGCGCTGTAGGATCGCTGTAATGTGTGCGCAGCCTCGTCGAAACTCTGAAACGCTGCCTGCAAGAGGGCCCGTTCGTCCGTATTCGTCGTCAGGCTGGTCATAGCCCCTCCGCTTTTCCTGAATGCCGAACCGTCTGCGCAGCCCCCTTGAGCGATGCCGAGAGCCGGTTGACCATCTCGTCATCCGCGCGGCCGAGTTCCGCCAGCGCCACCGTGGCGCGATCGTATTGTTTCAGTGCAGTCCAGTGCTGTGCCGTTTGCAGGCGAGCCCATTCAGCTTGGCGCACATTGGGTTTTTTCTCCAACACCGACTGATACGCGGCGATCGCTCGTTCGTGCCGATTCAGCCGTGATAATGTGTCGGCATAGGTCAACAGCGTATCGGAAGACGCGACCGCCCCAGCTTTGAGACCTTCTTCATAAGCGAGAGCTGACTCTTCGAGCTTCTCCAGCTCTCCCAACGTCTTGGCCAACTCAAGGTACATCGCGGGGCGCTCCCGATGACCGGGATGGCGCAGCAGCCACGTGCGACACAACTGGAGGAGGCCCTGCATGTCTCGCTGCTGCCGCATAGTCTTCACCAGCAACAGCACGACTTCCCCTTCGTAGACTCCAAGCGGAAACTGAAAGCGATATCGCTCGAACACCTTCCTCGCCGCATCGGGGTCACGCTGATCCAGATAGATTTTGCCAAGCCCGATCAAGGCCGGCTCGATTAACGCCGGCTCGTTGTGCGCCTTGATCACCTGCTGGTAAAGGCTGCTCCCTTGCGTCGAGAATCCCAGCCGACGATGCGCGTCAGCGATCTGCAGCAGAAGGGGCGATCGCGCATACCGTTGTCTGGCCACAGTTCCATGCCGATGGAACAAACTGACCACCGTCAGATCATCCTGCGAGGCGATGGCTGCTTCCATCCATGGAGTCAGCAGCGCGGTCAGGCGGTCTCCCGCCTTCGCCGCCCAGAGATCGTTCACCTGGGCCGTCTTCAGCGTGATCTCCCGGTAGTGGCCAATCGCCTGGTTCATGTCATGACGTTGCTCTGCGGCTCTTGCTAGATAAAAGAGGGCCTCGCTCCCGGCTGGATTTGCCGCTTCTCGCGTGGCAATGTCTTCCAACAGTGCTCGGTACGATGCGGCGTTCTGAAACGGAACTGGGACGTCGTGCATCATGGCACTGACGGTCCGCCCCAGTGACTCGATGTCGCTGGTCTGCATGACCTCCGTCTGCTGAGCCGCTAAGCGGAGCTTGGCCGTCGTGGCCGGCAGGCTATAGGGATAGAGCGCGGGAAGAAGGGCATAGACAAACTCTGCAAGTCGCTGGTTCGCGCCGGCCCTCAGGCTCTCGGCGAGCTGTAACAGCGCCGCGGGCGTATGCTCATAGCGGGGGTAGAGGTTATACAACAACAGCAGCAACTCCCTTGCGGAGGCGTCATGCTGGAGCCTGATTTCCGTCACGGCAAATCGGTGAATCGCAATCGGATCTGCCTTGACCAAACGCGGCCACCGTCGATAGGCGAGGTCGAAGAGCGGTTGGGCGTCGGAATATCGCTGTTGCCTATACAAAGCATGGGCGAGCCCCAGCGTGGCACCCTGCAACAGCGGCTCATGCTCCGTCCGTGTGCGCACGTTTGAAAACGCATGCTCCGCCTCGCTCCACTTCCCCATCGCCATAGACGCATAGCCCAAACCGAGCAACGATCGCGGACCATCGAAGTGACGGCTCTCGGCATGAGCCATCGCTTGCTCATAGAACACCTGGGCTTCTTGATACCAACCTTGTTCAAAGTAGAGATCACCAATCCGCCACTCTGCTCTCCGGGCATTTATGGACTGCGGATGATCTCGCACGAGTTTTTTGTACTCCTGGATTCCCAACGAGCGACCTTGGCCTGATGAGTCCTCACGAAGGGCCAACTCAATAAGAAATGCCTTGGCCGACGGCACAAGCGGGCTTTCAGGGTGGTCCGTGACAATCTTTGCAAAGAATCGTTGAGCCTCCGCCCACGCTTGCTTCCTATACGCAGATTGCCCCTCCTGCCAAGCCAACCCATCGATCCCGGTCGACTGACCTTCCAGACGTGGGCCATCGTCCGGCAAGAGCAGGGCAAGCCGTTCGACCGGTGCTTGGCTTTTCACTGCGGCCGGCCGTCCACCGGCTGCCATACCGGAACTCTTCCCCGAGGGAAGCGCCTGTCCGATGACCACCGAAGGCCCGGACGCCCAGACGACAATCAGGAGCATCACTCCGACATATGGAAGACGGCATAGGTTCACAGCGGGAAGACACCAGCAAGGCTCATGCCCTTCGCCTTAATCAAAAACTTGAGGAAAATCAGGAGAATTGTCGTGAGGAATTGAGAATCTGCCCGAATCGCGTCAGGACTGGCATCGACTAGGTCGGGAGGTCGTCAATCTTTTGACTGGATACGCGGGGCCAGAGCGGAAGAGTTTCCACATGGGACCGTGGATCAACTCCCTTGCGCTTCAGCTTTTCAACCAACGTGGTTCGATTCAAGTGAAGCAACTGCGCAGCTCTGGACGTGACACCATTCGCCTTGCGCAACGCTTCCATGATGAGATGCTTTTCGTACTGTTCCACCTCTCTGGAGAGATTGATCCCATCGTCGTTGAAGCGAATGAACTGCTCCTTGAATTCAGGCGTCATCGACCGGCGACCGAATTTCTGAGGCAAGTCCTCGACAGCCAGCGTCCCCTGTTTTTTCAGGACGACCAATCGCTCAATCATGTTCTCCAGCTCGCGAATGTTGCCGGGCCAATCGTACTCGATCAAGAACTGCAGCGCGTCAGACGAAAAGCCCGACACATCCGTATGTTTGCTCTGATTGAACCGCGCCAGGAAATGCTCAATGAGCAGTGGAATATCGCTTCGGCGTTCTCGAAGAGGAGGAATCATGATGGGAATGACGTTGAGACGATAGAAAAGATCTTTCCGAAATCGCCGTTCCTCCACCTGCAGCTCTAAATCAAGATTCGTCGCCGCGATAATACGCACATCCACATGAATCGTGCGATTGCCTCCGACTCGTTCAAACTCCCGTTCCTGCAACACCCGCAGGAGCTTGACCTGCAAAGGGAGGCTCATCTCGCCGATTTCATCAAGAAAGATCGTCCCGCCGTTCGCCAATTCAAACCGACCCATCCGCGAGTGAGTGGCGCCGGTGAACGCACCCTTTTCGTGTCCGAAGAGTTCCGATTCCAGCAGATTTTCAGGAATGGCCCCGCAGTTGACCGGAACCAGCGGGCGGTCCCGACGCAGGCTGTTGAAGTGAAGCATCCGAGCAACCAACTCCTTGCCGGTCCCGCTCTCACCTTGGATCATCACGGTGCTGTCGCTGTCGGCGACCTTTTGCACGAACTCCAACACCTGTTGCATCGGCTCACTGACACCGACCAACTGCTCCAATCGATACTGCTCACGGACGGCTTTCCGCAGCAGGTGGTTTTCCTGTCGCAGCCGATAAAACTCCGCCGCCTTTCGCACCACGACCGCAACCGTCTCGAGATCAAAGGGTTTGGTGATGAACTCAAAGGCCCCGGACTTCATGGCTCGCACCGCGGTTTCAATTGTCCCGAACCCGGTCATCATGATGGGAATAATCTTGGCATCCTGCTTGGCCAGACGATCAATGATCTCCATCCCATCGATATCGGGCAACTGCAAGTCCGTGATCACGATATGGACGACCGACTCTTTGGCGACCTGAATCGCCGCGTTGCCGTCCTCGGCTAGGGAAACCCCATAGCCCTCGTGCAGCAGCACTTCCTGCAGAATCGCCCGGACGGCCGCATCATCGTCGACAATCAGTACGTTAACTGGGTTCATACTCATAAAATGTGGAATACGAAATGCGTGGCGGGCTTAGAATAATGGCCCAAGGCACTCATTGCAAGCGATATCAATTACTACGACGAGGACCGAAGGAGCGGACGGTGATTGAACATCGGGACACATCTCACAGCGCACGCCCCACCCCCAGTTTGGGGATTCCGAGAAGGGAGTGTTTGGTCATCGACTACCTGTACAAAACCCGTTGAAGGTGTTCAACCGCCTGATGACGTTTCTCAGGAGCCATCCTGGCGATATTCATTTGCTTCCACTGAACCGCCGACAACTTCACCACCCCGGGCCCATACAACAGGGCCCAATTCGGTTCTCCACATTTGAACCCAGGCAAGAACCCTTTGTGTCGTTCCAAGAGCCAGGAGTGAATGAGGGAAATCATGGAGGAACATGTCTCGTCCAATTCCTGCACCGTGACCGGTATGGACATCATCCCACAGAACTGTTCTTCAAACGCGGTGGCAAGCAGTTGAGGGTTTGAGGCTAGCACGTCGGCAATCGCTCGGTCTCTGCTCACCAAGTAGACGAGGAACACTTCCAGCGACCCCCTCATTTCACAACAATTCTTGCAGGTCAAACAAATCGTGTGGATGCTGACGATCAGACGCCGCCACGACGCGCTCAAGTGCCATACCGACAGGAGCCAAGCTAGTCGTCAGATCCTGCACCGACAGATATATTCAATCCGTATCGACCGATAAGCATGGCAGATCGCGGACAAATAGATTGAAAGACCATCCGGATTTTGAGGATGTCGGAACCGCATGCTGGCGTAGCGCAAGCGGCAGAGCAGCGATTTTATAAGCCAACAAGAGAATCAGAGCCCCTTGGAGTCTTCAATGGTTACAAGGGGTTTTCTTTTGTCATCTTAGCTGGCGGGGGGTGGCGTGAGGTCTACGGTGGCTCCCAGGTACCACTACGAGCACAGTAACCAGCGAGGGCCTTTCGGGATCCAATGGGGAAACCGCCTTTGGATTATCGAGCATTCCTCGTTACTCTGGTGAAAGTCTGAGCAGAAGCCTTTTGAGCCTGAGCGCTGCCCCTCTGTGACTCCTTCCCCCTCTTTCGACGTACTTCATTCGGGTCTGGTTCGAATCGGCGTCCCTGATACCGTTAACTCAGCCGCAATGCACTCACCACATGGAGGCTGTGATGACCACTTGTACACGGTGCCAAGGGTTGATGCTGGAAGAGCACATGATCGATATGGAAGGGGGCTATGGCGAGATGTGGAGCTTTAGCTGGCGCTGTTTTAATTGTGGGCACCGAGATGACGCCGTATTGCAGCAGCATCGTCAGTTGCATGCCAGACCAGTAGAGGTGAGTCCTCAGACCGTGTCGACTCAAGAGGTCTTTGGTGTGTTATGGGGACACGAGGACATCGAACCGCTAGCCGCGTAACCGTGCCACAGGACTCAACAGGGAGCTCTCGACCAAGAGGAACCACAGCACTCGCTGGGGCCTTAAACCGGAGATGGAGGCAGTATGAACCATAGTCAATGCGAAATGGATCCTATGAAGCTTCAGACCATACAGGCATGTCTCGAAACACAATTCAGAGACGTGACATTCAATCAGAAGGTCAGACCGACATTTACCTTTCATCAGGGTGATTGCAAGTTGTCCTGGCTCTTGATCATGCATGAGGAGTTCTTAGCTGATCACATGTCCCTTGAGGAGTTGCGGCGATTCATGGACGCCAAAGTCATCAAGAAGATTCTCCAGAACCCCGGCAAGCGCATTCAGATTTCGAAGCATTGGGACGTCACCGTCGAAGAGAAAAATCTTTCGTAATGTGCCTGCAGCGAGATCGGACCTGGACGGAAATGTGATTCCAATGGGGTTCCCCTAGGTATCTGAGGATACTCTGTCCAGTACATTTAGGAGGCTATGGAAAAGTAGCCCTAAGTCCAATTCTTTGATCAAGCGAGGATGGAAGCCACACGCGTGATATTCAAATCCCACCTCGGAGCCCATTCCCGATACCAGTCTGAT
>JACCEA010040903.1_pt1 | contig 12777 bp, 11 predicted proteins | sample 7449851 | NCBI WGS metagenome assembly JACCEA01 (sample SAMN15323453, study PRJNA562643) | freshwater metagenome | isolation source: river surface water | place: USA:Blue River Watershed | collected 2017-08-18 | reverse complement strand
GGATGTCCACGATGTTTTCGTCTTGCGTCAGCATGGACGAGTCGCGCAACCCGGTCGACGCATCGACCGTCGACGCGCCGATCTCCTTGGTGCGCACTTGGCTGAACTGCACCAGCTCGTGGGCTTGGAACGGGTAAGGCAGGCGCCACTGGATGCCCGCATCGACGGTCTTGCTGTACTTGCCAAACGAGGTGATCACCGCTTGCGACCCCTCCTGCACGATGAAGAAGCCACTGCCCAACCAGCCCAAGGCCACGATGCCGGCGGCAATTGCCAAGCCTGCGCCTGCGGCCTTGAAGTCGGGATCCCCCCCTTCGTCGCGGCGCCCACCACCACCGGCGCCTCCACCAGGCACCAGGTTGCTCAATTTGCGCTTGAAGTCGCGCCACAGCTCGTCCAAGTCGGGCGGACCCTCCTGCTGCGCCTTCATGCCCGGGAAGTGCGCCCGCAGGCGGCTGAAAAGTGATTGGGGGACACGCATGGGGGCAGTCAAATGGTCAGTGAGGGGGGAGCAAAGAGATCAGGCTGCGCAGATGGAGGCGGCACGTCGGGGATCAAGGGCTCGTCCAGCGCGGCGCGGGCGAGCAATTGGCGCAGATTGGCCAAACCTTCGCCGGAATGGGCACTTACGAAAACCCGCGCAACACGGGTGCCATTGGGGCGTTCCACCCAGTCCAACGCACTGCGCGGCTGTTGGTGAGCGGGCAACGCATCGATCTTGTTGAAGACAACCACCTGCGGGGTCTCGTCCACGCCGATCTCTTCCAAGACACGTTCCACCTCGGCCCATTGCTCGTGCAATTTGGGGCTGTTGGCGTCGATGACGTGCAGCAGAAGTTGTGCCTCAGAGGCCTCTTGCAAGGTGGCCTTGAAGGCATCCACCAGCTTGTGGGGCAAGTCGCGAATGAACCCGACCGTGTCGCTCAGGACCAGCTGGGGCACGCCCTCGCCCAAGTACATGCCGCGAGTCGTCGTGTCCAAGGTGGCAAACAACTGATCGGCCGCGTAGCTGCCCGCCTTGGTCAAGGCATTGAACAAGGTGGACTTTCCTGCGTTCGTGTAACCCACGAGGGACACGCGGAGGCTGCCGCCACGCGCCCTGGCACGCCGTTGGGTATCCCGCTGGCGCTCGACCTTGTGCAGCTTGATCTTCAACTGCTTGATGCGTTGCTCGATCATCCGCCGGTCGAGCTCCATCTGGCGCTCACCCGGCCCACCCCGCGTGCCGATGCCGCCGCGTTGGCGCTCCAAGTGGCTCCAGCGGCGCACCAAGCGGGTCGCGAGGTACTGCAACTGCGCCAACTCGACCTGCAGTTTGCCCTCGTGGCTGCGAGCACGCTGCGCAAAAATTTCCAGGATCAGGCCCGTGCGATCCGACACAGGCACACCTAGGTGCACTTCAAGGTTTCGTTGCTGCACGGGTGACAGGGCCTGGTCAAACAGCACGGCTTCGGCTTCATGGCCCAGAACCAACGCCTTGATCTCGTCGGCCTTGCCGCTTCCGATGAACAGGGCTGCGTCGGGCGCCTTGCGGCGGGCGATCACCCGGGCCACCGCTTCGTCTCCGGCCGTTGACGCGAGCAGCGCCAACTCGTCCAGCGAATCGTCGAAGTCGGGGTCGCGACCGAAGTCCACCCCGACCAGCACGACCCGCGCGGGGCCGGTCGCTGGATCCAAATGGGGGTTCAATGCACTGAGAGCGCCCGCGCAGACGCCAAAGATCAGGGGGCCGCGTTGTCAGCGGGGTTGAAGTTCACCGCTCGGCCCGGCACGACGGTGGAAATCGCGTGCTTGTAGACCATTTGCGTCACCGTGTTGCGCAGCAGCACGACGTACTGGTCGAAAGACTCAATCTGCCCTTGCAGCTTGATGCCGTTGACCAGGTAAATCGACACCGGCACGTGTTCCTTGCGCAGCAGGTTCAAAAAGGGATCCTGCAGCAATTGGCCTTTGTTGCTCACGATATGTTCCGTGTTCGTTGATGGAGAGGCGGAGGACCTTAACACAGGGCCGATTTCGGTTCAGCGCTCGCGGTCGTCGAAGGGGTTGTCGGCCGATCGCATTTCGATCCGGAGGGGCGTGCCCACCAGACCGAAATGGGCCCGGATGCGCGCCTCCAGGTAGCGCTTGTAACTGTCGTCGACGTGATCCAACGAGTTCCCATGGATCACCACGATCGGCGGGTTCATGCCCCCTTGGTGCGCGTAGCGCATCTTGGGGCGGAAGGCGCCAGATCGCTTCGGAGCCTGGTGCTGGGCGGCGTCGTGCACCAACCGGGTCAACACCGGCGTGCTCATCTTCTTGAACGCAGAGGCGTAGGCCTCGCCAAGTGCTTTCCACAGCGGCCCCAAACCCTGTCGTTTCAGCGCCGAGAGGTGAAGAATCGGCGCGAACTTCAAGAAGGACAGGCGGGCTTCGATCGAACGCTCCAGCATCTGGCGCTGGTAACTGTCGATCGCGTCCCACTTGTTGATGCCCAGCACCACGGCCCGGCCGCTCTCCAGGATGTAGCCGGCAATGTGCGCATCTTGGTCGCTGACCCCCTGGGTCGCATCCAACAGCAACAGGACCACGTTCGCATCGGCAATCGCTTGCAAGGTTTTGACCACCGAGAACTTCTCGATGGCCTCGAACACCTTGCCCTTGCGGCGCAATCCGGCGGTGTCGATCAACTCGAACTTCTGGCCGTTGCGCTCGAAAGGCACATGGATCGCATCCCGCGTGGTTCCCGGCATGTCAAAAGCCACCAGTCGCTCTTCGCCCAACCAAGCGTTGATCAGGGTGCTCTTGCCAACGTTAGGGCGTCCAGCCACAGCCAATCGAATGGGGTGCTCGCCCTCGTCCGTCTCTTCGAGACTGTCGTCCTCGTCACCAAAGAAGTCATCCAAGGCGAGGTCCAGCAAACTGCGAACCCCCTGCCCGTGCGCGGCTGAAACGGGGATGGGCTCGCCGATACCAAGCTCGTGGAACTCCGCCAACAAGGGCGAATCGCGCATGCCCTCCGCCTTGTTGACGGCCAAGAACACCTTCTTGCCGGCGGTGCGAAGGTAGCGCGCGATGTCGTGGTCTTGGGCTGACAAGCCCCCGCGAACGTCGACGACAAAGATGACCACATCCGCCTCGGCCACCGCCTGCCGCGTTTGCTTGGCCATCTCCTTCACGATGCCAGTTTCGGCCGTGGGCTCAAAACCGCCGGTGTCGATCACGATGTACTCGCGCTTGCCCACGCGGCCGTCGCCGTAATGGCGATCGCGCGTCAAACCAGCGTAATCGGCCACGATCGCGTCGCGGCTCTTGGTGAAGCGATTGAAGAGCGTGGACTTGCCCACATTGGGCCGGCCCACCAGTGCGATGACCGGCTTCATGTGGCGGGCTCCTTACTCGGTCCTCAGGGCGTGCAAGCCGCCGTCTTTCGCGACCACGAGAATCGTGTTGCCAGAGAGCACAGGCTGAGACACCAACGGACTGCTGCCGGCTTGCACGCGCAACTGCGGCTTGCCTGTGTTGCGGTCCAGGAAGTGCACCACCCCTTCAAAGTCCCCGACAACGGCCGTTTTCCCCTGCATCAGGGGGGCCGTCATCTGACGGTACTGGTAGTCCTCGGAGGTCCACAGCGATTCGCCATTCGTGGTGCGCCAGGCACTGATGCGGCTCAAAGCGTCGACGCCAACCACCGCCTCGGCATCAGCCCCCACGCCCACGGCCCCAGCACTTTGGCGGTTCCACACCAAGTTGCCGCGGGTGGCGTTCACACAGCCCACCGCCGATTGGAAAGCGCGGCCGCAAATGAAGTCGCCCACCCGCACCAGAGGACCCACGACGTCGGCCAACCGCTCAACCTCGTTGGTACCGCGCGGGTTGGCCAAGTTCACCTCCCAACGCAAAGTGCCCCGCAGGGGGTCAACACCGGCCAAACGCGGGCCTTGCCCAACCACCAAGGTGTCCTTGTAGGGCAACAGCGCGCCAGGATGGGCCAGCAACAATGCATCGCCGGGTCGGCGCATGTCCCAAAGCTTGCGGCCATCGAGCACGTCGAAGGCTTGAACGGCGCGGTCCACCCCCTGCACGAACACGCGCTCGCCCGCCACCAGGGGCGAGGTGTGCACCGGCGACGGCAAGGCCTTGCGCCAGATCACCTGCCCGCCATCCAGCACCACCAATTCTTGGTTTCGAGTGACGACGGCGGCATAGCGACCGTCACTGCCCACCCCTGCACTCAACTTCTCACCCACCGACGTGCGCCACAGCTCAGCCCCGTCGTTGGCCCGGAGGGCAGTCACGACACCGCTGGAGTCGGCCACGGTGAAGCGCTCGCCCGCCGTCGCCACCGCCATCGGGAAGTCAACCGCCCCGATTCGCGCTGTCCACACCACGCGACCAGCCATGGTGGCTTCCACGGGCGCCAAGGGCTTGGGCTTGGGGGCGTCGCTGCCAAACAAAGAGCAGGCGCTCAATCCCAGCAAGACGGACAGGCTCAGCACGCCGGACGCAGCAGCACGGTGCATCATTTCACTTCCACCGGCGTCAAGGTGGCCGGGTCCACACCCAAGGCCATAAGCTTGGCTTCCACGATACGGCGGTAGCCCTGTTGCTCGGTCATGGCCAAGTAGGCCTTTTTGTACTGCGCACGCGCCTCGTCCACCTTACCTTGCAGTTGGGCTGCATCGCCCCGGCGGTCCGCCACCAGCGCAGCGTAAGCGGACTCCTTGACAGCCGCCAGGGCCGCCTCGGCTTCTGCGAAGCGGCCTGCTTCGAGATGCACCCCAGACAAACGCAACTGGGCCAAATCGCGCAACAGCGCCGGCTGGCCCTGGGTGGTCACCCACGCCAGCGTCTTGCCGGCATCCTCGGCTTTGCCTGCGGCCAAATGCCCCTGAGCCAGAACGAGAGCCGCCTGGGTCGTGTAAGTGGTGCGCGGGTGCTCGGCTTGCATTTGGGCCAACAGGTCGCCCGCAGCCTTCAGGTCTTTCTTTTGGAGGGCAGCTTCCACAGCGTCGTACGCGGTACCTGCCGCCTGGGCCTCGCGGCGCTGCCATTCGGCCCACAGGTTCCAGCCCGCCGCAGCCACAACGATGACCGTGAGCACCCAGGTGATGAGGTTGCCCCACTTGGCCCAGAAGGCCTTCAGGTTGTCGAGTTGTTGTTGTTCTTCGAGGTCCAAAGTGGCCATGCGGCGCTCGCTATCGGAAAGAGAAAAATAGGCGCGGCATTATGCGGCGCGGGTCTTCAACTCAGACGTCCATCCTGAGACGTCGTCGAGTGCTCGACAGACCTGCGCCACCGAGGCGTCCCGCAGGTCTTTGATGGCCACCTCTCCACGGGCGAGTTCGTCGCCACCGAAGATCAAAGCCCAGCGGGCGCCACTTGCGTTGGCCCGCTTGAATTGGGACTTCATGCTGCCGCCGCCAGCGTGCCACAAGACCGACAGACCCTGGGCGCGCAATGCTTCCACCGCAGGAGCTACAACCTGCATGACGCTGGGGTCGGGCACGACGGCGTACACGTCAGGAGCATCGGGTGGCGCGGCCTTGCCCATTGCTTCAAGCAACAACAACAGGCGCTCCATGCCCAAGCCGAAGCCCACGGCCGGCGCCGACTTGCCACCCAATTGAGCGATGAGTCCGTCATACCGTCCACCGCCACACACCGTCGCCTGGCTGCCCAAGTGGGGCGTGACCCATTCGAAGACGGTGCGGTTGTAATAGTCCAGGCCGCGAACCAGACGGGGGTTCACGGTGTAAGCCAAACCGGCGGCGTCCAGAACCGCACGCACGGCACTCAAATGCGCCTGCGACTCCGCCCCCAGAAAGTCCAGCAATTGCGGCGCGCCGTCGGCCAGGGCCTGCATGGCAGGGTTCTTGGTGTCCAACACGCGCAGCGGGTTCGTGTGCAAGCGGCGCTGTGCGTCGGCGTCCAGTTGGTCGCGGTTCGCCTCCAAGTAGGCCACCAAGGCCGCGCGGTGCGCTGCACGCTCCTCGGGCTCCCCCAGGCTGTTGATCTCCAGGCGAATGTCTTCGCCCTCGACCAAACCCAGGCGACGCCAGAGTGCCCGGGTGAGCAAGATCAACTCGGCATCCACATCCGGACCCGCGAAGCCCAAGGCCTCCACGTCCAACTGGTGAAACTGTCGGTAGCGACCCTTCTGCGGTCGCTCGTGGCGAAACACCGGGCCGATGGACCAGACGCGCAGCGGACCGTCGTAAAGCGCGTTGTGTTCGATGGTGGCGCGCACGATGCCCGCCGTGATCTCAGGGCGCAGGGCCAACTCATCGCCATTGAGCTTGTCGGTGAAGGTGTACATCTCCTTCTCGACGATGTCGGTCACCTCGCCGATACCCCGCACGAACAGCGCAGTAGGCTCCACGATGGGCGTGCGCAGGTTGCGGTAGCCATACAGGCGGAGCAACTGGCGCATCTCGCCCTCCAGCCACTCCCAGCGGTCGGACTCTGGAGCAAAGGTGTCGTTCATGCCCTTCACCCCGGTCAAGGGGGCGGGCTTTTTGGGTTCAGTCATGCGTTCTGCGCCGCGCTGCCAAAGCGCTTTTCGATGTAGTTCTCGACGAGAACTTGAAACTCCCGGGCGATCCCTTCCCCTCGTAGGGTCAAGGCCTTCTCACCGTCGATGAAAACCGGCGCCGCCGGGGCTTCCCCGGTGCCCGGCAGGCTGATGCCGATATCGGCGTGCTTGCTTTCGCCGGGCCCGTTGACGATGCATCCCATCACCGCCACCTTCATCGCTTCCACCCCAGGGTACTTGGCCCGCCACACGGGCATCTGACCCCGCAGGAAGTCATCGATTTGCTTGGCCAGTTCTTGGAAGGTGGTGCTGGTGGTGCGCCCACAGCCCGGGCAGGCCGTGACGCTGGGATTGAACGTGCGTTGCCCCAGGGACTGCAAGATCTCCGAGGCAACCACCACCTCCTGCGTCCGGGCTTCACCGGGCTGCGGCGTCAGGCTGACGCGAATCGTGTCGCCAATGCCCTCTTGCAACAAGATGGCCAAGGCCGTGGCGCTGGCGACCGTGCCCTTCGTGCCCATGCCCGCCTCGGTCAGCCCCAAGTGCAAAGGGTGCCTCGTGCGTCGATTGAGCTCCCGGTACACCGCGATCAAGTCCTGGACCCCACTGACCTTGCAGCTGACGATGACCTGCTCAGGCGCCATGCCCAATTCGACGGCATAGGCCGCCGACCCCAAGGCCGAATCGACCAAGGCCTGGTACATCACGCTTTTTGCGTCCCAAGGGGCCGAACGCCGGCCGTTCTCGTCCATCAGTTCGGCGAGCAACTCTTGATCCAAACTGCCCCAGTTGACGCCAATGCGCACCGGCACGTCGTGGCGAAGGGCCGCCTCAATCATCAGCGCGAACTGCTTGTCCTTCTTGTCCCCTTTGCCCACGTTGCCCGGGTTGATGCGGTACTTGCTCAGGGCCGACGCCATGGCCGGGTGATCCATCAGAAGGCGATGTCCGTTGTAGTGGAAGTCCCCCACCAAAGGCACGTCGACGCCCATGCGGTCGAGTTGCTCTCGGATGTGCGGCACCGCAGCCGCCGCCTCAGGGGTGTTCACCGTGATGCGCACCAGTTCCGACCCCGCCACCGCGAGTTCCTTGACCTGGATGGCCGTTTCAATCACGTCCACCGTGTCGGTGTTGGTCATCGACTGGATGCGAACCGGGGCATCGCCGCCGATGGTGACGAGCCGATCGCCCCAGCGGACACGGGCTTGCAGGCTCCGCCGCACCGGCGTGGCGGTTGGCAAGATCGGGCTGAGGGATTCCATCAACGCAACTCCAGGCGCGCGACGCGCACTTGTGCAAAGGCACTCAAATCTTGGCTTTGACCCCGCCACTCCAAGCGCACGCCTGGGGCATTGCCAATCGTCAAGCGCACGGGCGCCACGGGGTCCAAGAGCACCGTCTCGCCAGCCGGCACGAGCCGGGCCGTCAAGCTCTGGCCACGGCCGTCGATCACACTGAGCCAAGTTGCTTGCTGCGCCACGATGCGCAACGCACCGTCCGATGGCGCTGCGCGCTCTGGCCCTTGCGCCGGCACGGATGCGCCTGCGGACACGGTGGACGAAGTTCCGCCCGCCTGATCGGTCTCAGGGCGCGGCACGGGCGTGACGACACTGGCCGTCGAAGCCGGCAGTGCCGCGGACGGTGCAGACGCCGACGTGGCGGGGGCCATGCGCACTTCAGTGCGGGAGTCCGCCCCCTCAGGCACGGCTTGCCCGATGGGCACCACGACCTGCGGATCGGCACGCCAGGGCTGCCAATCCGCGATCGGTGACCACCAAATCAAGGCAGCGAAGACCGCCGCCGTGCAGACAATCGCGACACCCAACCATTTCGGCCAGGTCGATACAGCACCATCTTCACGAAACGGCTGGTTCAGTCCTGAGGACACGCGCTCCAGCGCGTTCGACTCCGTCCCCGGCATCGCCCGCAACAGAGGACCGGCATCGATCTGCAGCACCCGGCAAACCGCTTTGGCCAAGCCTCGCGCGTACGGGCCATCGGGCAAGGCTGACCAGTTGCCGGATTCCAAGGCCTCCAACCGAGCCACTGGCACCTTCAACTGCGCGGCCAACACGCCCAAGTCCAGCCCTTGCTGTTCCCGCGCGGCCTTGAGTTGGGCGCCTGCGCCCTCCCCGCTTGCACCAGGGTTCATGCGCCACCCTCGTCGAATCGACGTGCTCCATAGGACAGGGCCTCCTTCGACTGCGGGAACTCACGGACCAGTCGCTCCCCCCACTCCGTGGCGCCGGCCATGTTGCCCCGCCGGTGCTCGATGCGAGCTGCCAGCCATAGCGACTGCGCATTCACGGTTTCCCGTTGGGCGTTCACACGCGCCACGTAAAACTGGGCCCGCTCCAGTTGCCCGTTCTTCAGCAGAACTTCGGCCAAGTTGAAGGCGACGGCCGGATTGCCCGGATCAAGCTCGAACGCGCGTTGCAGGCTCTGTTGCGCTTCAGCCCATTGCGCCCCCATGCCCTCGCACACGCCCTTGGCCAACCACGTGCGAGCGGGCGCGCGATTCTCCGATTGCGTCAATGCCTCGGCAAAACTGGCCTGCGCCGTTTGAAATCGCCCTTGTTGGCAATAGAACCAGCCTTGGTTGTGCAAGGTATCGGGGTCGCGAGGGTAAAGCGCGAGCGTGCGCCGAAAGCCTTCCTCGGCTGCAGCGCGCTCGCCCATGGCAGCGAGCACCAGGGCTCGCAAGTTGAGCCCCTCCCTCGAATCGGGGCGCAGCGACAGGGCCTGCTTGACCTCGTCCAAAGCCACCGCATGTTGCCCCCGAGCCAAGTAACCGGCCGCCAGCTCCAAGCGCATGGCCGCGCGGCGCTCCAAGTCGCTGCTGTCGATGTCGGTTTTGGGCACCTCTCGAGCACCACTGGCACCACCGGTCTGCACGCACCCGACGAGGGTCGCGAGCATCGCAATGACCAAAAGCAGGGAAAGGCGCAAGCGCATGGAGCACTCCAAAAGGGGCATGGGTCAATGCGAAGGCCGGGACGGCCGATGGACATGGACCGGAGCGCGGGTCATGCGCTGCGGTGCGTTCGTGCGATCTTGCACTTCGCCCGCCAACTGGCCACAGGCGGCATCGATGTCGTCGCCGCGTGTCTTGCGCACCGTGGTGACGATGCCGGCCTGCAGCAGCACATCGGCAAAGGCAGTCACGCGCTCTCGCGGGCTGCGAAGCAAGCCGCTGGCCGGGAACGGGTTGAAAGGAATCAGGTTGATCTTGCAAGGCACTTTGCCTTTGACCAATTGCACCAATTCACGGGCCTGTTCGGGGCTGTCGTTCACCCCGTCCAGCATGCAGTACTCGAAGGTGATGAAGTCACGCGGCGCCGCACTGAGGTAGGCATTGCAAGCGGCGAGCAACTCCTTGATGGGGTACTTCTTGTTCAGCGGCACCAATTGATCGCGCAACGGATCCGTCGGAGCGTGCAGCGAAACCGCCAGCGCCACTGGACAGTCTTCACGCAAGCGCTCGATCATCGGCACGACCCCACTGGTCGAGACGGTCACACGTCGACGCGAGAGGCCGTACGCATGGTCGTCCAGGAACGTCTTGAGCGCGGGGACCAACGCCGCGTAGTTCTGCAGCGGCTCGCCCATGCCCATCATCACGACGTTGGAGATGACGCGGTCGTCGCTGCCTCGCTCTTTGCGCAGCAGGTGTTCGGCAAACCAGAGTTGCGCGACGATTTCAGCGGTGCGGAGGTTGCGGCTGAACCCCTGGTGCCCGGTGGAGCAAAAGCGGCAACCCACGGCGCACCCCGCCTGGGAGCTGATGCACAAGGTGGCGCGATCGTCCTCGGGGATGTAAACGGCCTCAACGGCATCGCCTTGCCCAACGTCGAACAGCCACTTGATCGTCCCATCGGACGACCTCTGCTCGGTGAGCACCTTCAGGCCCTCCACCACAGCGACGCCAGAAAGCTTGTCGCGCAGGGACTTGGCCAAGTCGGTCATCAACGCGAAATCGGCAACCCCGCGCTGGTGAATCCATCGATACAGCTGGACGGCGCGGAAGCGCTTCTCGCCCAGCTGCTGGCAAAACGCCACCAGACCGTCGAGGTCGAGCCCGAGCAGGTTGGTGGCGTCTGCGGTCACGTCAGGCGTTTCAGCGCGCGTAGACGTTCATGCCCGGGAAGAAGAACGCCACTTCAACCGCGGCGGTTTCCGGAGCGTCGGAGCCGTGCACAGCGTTGGCATCGATGCTGTCGGCAAAGTCAGCGCGAATCGTGCCCTTTTCGGCCTTCTTCGGGTCGGTTGCGCCCATCAGTTCGCGGTTCTTTGCGATGGCGCCTTCGCCTTCCAACACTTGGATCATGACCGGACCCGAGATCATGAAGTTGACCAAGTCGTTGAAAAACGGCCGGGCCTTGTGCACGGCGTAGAACGCTTCGGCATCAGCGCGAGAGAGCTGAACGAGCTTGGCCGCCACGATCTTCAGGCCGGCGCCTTCGAAGCGCGACAGGATTTGGCCGATCACGTTCTTGGCCACGGCATCGGGTTTGATGATCGAGAGGGTGCGTTCGAGCGCCATTTGAGTTCTCCTGGTTGGCGCCCCACATGGGGGCATCGGGCAAAGCCCGCGATTGTAGTGTCGAGAAGGCGAAAGCTCGGGTTTCCCCGATGCTGAGATGGAAATCAACGGCGACGCTTGCCGCCCCGTCCACCACCACCACCTCCACCTCCGCCACCACCGCCACGACGCAAGAAGCTGTCAGCCCCGATGTAGCCCAAGGAGGTCTGCAGCGGGTCGGGTTCGCGAGGACCACCCCCCCGCTGCTGCTCCTGCCGCGCATAGGGCGAATTCGCGCCGTGTCCGAAGCCCTGTGGAATGCCACGCCCCTTGTTCTTGGCAAAACGCCGATCGAAGGTCTGCTCCAAGGGATTGATGTCCCTGGGCATGAAGTCGTCGTCGTCCTCCGGTCGAGGCTGGCGCGGCGCCATGCCCCCACGCTCTGGACGCGGCGGCCGGTCGTCACGCTCCGGACGAGGCGGACCATCCGCCCGGGGGCCACGCCCCTTGTCGCGCCCTCGCTCTTGCACCTTGCCGTCGCGCGGGCGCGCCCCCTCGTCGCGCGCCGATCCCTGGCCTTGCGGTGCTGCCAAGCGACGGATTTGCTTCACATCCCAGCCCGACAACTCCACCCAAACGCCCCGCTTCAGCCCCAGGGGAAGAACAAGGTTGCCGTAGCGCACGCGGATCAAGCGACTGACAGTGAGCCCCACGGTGTCGAACAGCTTGCGCACTTCGCGGTTGCGCCCCTCGGTGATGACGACGCGATACCAGCGGTTCACGCCCTCACCGCCGGCAGCCTCGATGCTCTTGAACGCGGCCGTTTGACCGTCCACGTCCACCCCAGCCAACAGTTTGGCCTTCTGCTCGTCTTCCAGCGTCCCTAGCGTGCGGACCGCGTACTCGCGCTCCACCCCGAATCGCGGATGCATGAGTTGGTTGGCCAAGTCACCGCTGTTCGTGAACAGCAGCAAGCCCTCGGTATTGATGTCCAACCGCCCGACCGACAGCCACTTCCCCATGGGCAGCTTGGGCAACGAACGGAAAACCGTCGGGCGCCCCTCCGGATCGTTGAACGTAACGATTTCTCCGACTGGCTTGTGGTAGGCCAAGATCCGAGGCAGCGGCGGCGCAATGCGAACTTTGACTGGTTTGCCATTGATGGCGATTCGATCACCGTGCACCACGCGCTGCCCGATGTGCGCAGGCTCGCCGTTGACTTCGACCTTGCCCTCAGCAATCCAAGCCTCAATATCGCGACGCGATCCGACACCGGATTGGGCCAGCACCTTTTGCAACTTCGGCGCATCGGGCTCCGGCGCAAGGACACGCCGATCGGGCTCTGCCACTAGCTCAGCATGGGTGGCCGCATCGGCAGCAGGAGCATCGCCTTCCGCAAACAAACCCTTCAGCTGGGCCTCCACTGCCTGCGCCGCCAATTCGCTGGCGAGGACCAAGCTCGGTGCGTGAGATTGGGAAGTCGGTTCGTCGTCGGCTCGCGCGTCGACCGTCTCCACCAAGGTCACACCTTCGGAACTGGGCCCGACCTCCGCAAGCGGAGCGGCAGCCTGGATTTCCTCAGGCGCCGCCGCCTTGGGCTTGCGTGGCGTGCGTTTGCGAGCAGGCGCCGCAGGCGCCTCGTCTAGCGCGGGTTGTGCGTCGCCAGTTGGCGGCACCACCGAGTCCACGGACTCAACCGCCTTGCGCGTGCGACGCTTGGGCTTCGGCGCCTTGGTTG
>JACCEA010783770.1_pt1 | contig 12787 bp, 13 predicted proteins | sample 7449851 | NCBI WGS metagenome assembly JACCEA01 (sample SAMN15323453, study PRJNA562643) | freshwater metagenome | isolation source: river surface water | place: USA:Blue River Watershed | collected 2017-08-18 | reverse complement strand
TAACCTCTTAAGGTGGTTATTGCGTCGGGGCTCACCTCTTCCCATTCCGAACAGAGAAGTTAAGCCCGACTGCGCAGATGGTACTGCAGTTATGTGGGAGAGTATGTCGCCGCCTTTCTTTTGAAAAGCCCTATCAGTAATGATAGGGCTTTTTTGTTACCAATATAGCGTCTCTACGAGACTAAAAAACCACCTCATAATGGTGGTTTTGTTGTTTTTATACTTCATGAAAGGCTAACGCGAGCGTCTCGCTCGTGGATTTCGTTTGTTTTGTGAGCACGAGCGGGACGCTCGCGCTAGCGGAAGGTTAGATTTGAAATATTATCTAAACTATCTATTATTCATTCCAAACAAAATTTCATAGTTATTTTTAAGATAATCTTTAGAGCTGGTAATTTTTGCAGATTTTCCAAATCTTTCTTCAATTGTACTTAAGGCATCTTTATAACCGAGCTCATAAGATTTAAGAAGATAATAATTAGCATATATATTATTAACCTTATTTTTTTCAGTTATATTATCTGTCATCAATATAGAATAACTTGTATAAAACGCATAACTATATTCATAAGTATTAGCCATAAACATTGAATAATAAAAAAATTCATTTTCATATCCACTATTATAATAAATTTCTTTTAATTTCTGAAAAGCTATTGTATCACCTTCTCTTCTAATTTTACCTTTTAAGCTATCCATTTCTACAATATTTAAAAATTTTTCAAAATAAACATCATGTGTACTTATTCCCGAAAGATTATTTTGCTTAATTTCTTTTCTATTTTCTTCTAATCGCTCATTACAAGAAAATAAACAAATCACGAAGAAAGCAAATGCTAGATTTTTTCTCATTTTTTTCTTTTTATATATGTTGAATACAATTCACTTTTAAATACTACACCATTTTTCATAGTAAAACAATATATCCTCCGATATCGCGGATTTAAAATCCGTGACCACAATGAACTATAAAACAAATTTAGAATAATTTTCCAATGAATTTCAACTGAAAACCAATTCTGCGTTAGGGATAGTAGCAGTTGTTTGAGCTCTTAATTGTTTGCTTTCGAGAACCTCAGGCAACCAATTAAAGCGAGTGCGGATAGCCAGACCCTTGGGGAACGCCCATAAAAAAATCCGACTCTTGTGAAGTCGGATAAGATATTTTAAACTATTTTATTTCAGCGTACTAGGGCAAACGTAAGCCGTTAAAGGGACATCGGTAGTTCTGATGCCTGCCATTCCTTTTTCTACGTTAATCATGTTGTGATAACCTCTTGCTTTTAAGATTGACGACATGATTACCGAACGATAACCTCCCGCGCAATGGATGAAGAATTTTTCGTCTTTTGGCACTTCGGCTAATTGTTCGTTAACGTAATCTAATGGGATGTTTTTAGCATTTACCACATGTTCGGCTGTGAATTCTCCTGGTTTTCTTGAATCGATAACTGGAGATGTTTGGTATTGTGCTGCAAAAACTTCTGGTGAAATCGATTCAATGCTATCTGTTTCGTAACCTGCAGCTTTCCATGCTTCTATGCCTCCTAATAAGAAGCCTAAAGTATTATCAAATCCTACACGAGATAATCTTGTGATGGTTTCTACTTCTTTCCCTTCTGGTGTAATTAATAAAATAGGTTGTTTGGTATCTCTAATTAATGCGCCAACCCATGGAGCAAATTGCCCATGTAATCCAATGAAAATAGAACCTGGTAAATGTTCTTTTACGAAATCATTCTCGTTTCGAACATCTAAAATTAAAGCATCTGTTTGATTTGCAACGGCTTCAAATTCTTTTGGATGTAAAGGCGTTTCTGCTTTTGACATTACGGCATCCAAACTTTCATACCCTTGAATGTTCATCAATACATTTTGTGGGAAATAAGCTGGTGGAGGCGTTAATCCATCTAATAATTCTTTGATGAATTCCTCTTTCGTCATATCGGCTCTTAAAGCGTAATTGACTTTCTTTTGATTACCTAAAGTATCGGTGGTTTCTTTACTCATATTTTTTCCACAAGCACTTCCAGCACCGTGATTTGGATATACAATTAAATCATCACTCAATGGCATAATTTTATTGCGCAACGAATCAAATAAATGACCCGCTAATATTTCTTGGGTTAAATCTTCTACCAATTCTTGTGCTAAATCAGGACGACCAACATCACCAATAAATAATGTATCTCCCGTAATAATTCCGTGTTGTTTTCCAGTTCCATCAGTAACCAAATAACATGTACTTTCTAAAGTGTGACCTGGTGTGTGAATGGCTTTAATCGTAACTTCACCCACTTTAAACTCTTGTCCGTCAGTGGCAACAATGCATTCAAAATTAGGTTTTGCAGTGGGACCATAAACAATTGAAGCTCCTGTTTTCTTAGCCAAATCTAAATGTCCTGAAACGAAATCAGCATGGAAATGCGTTTCGAAAATGTATTTGATTTTAGCGTTGTCTTTATTGGCTTTTTCGATATAAGGTTGTACTTCTCTCAATGGATCAACAATGGCTGCTTCTCCATTGCTTTCAATGTAATACGCTGCGTGAGCAATGCATCCAGTATATATTTGTTCAATTTTCATAATATCTTATTTTTTTGCAAATTTACATTCTAAATTTTACTTCTTCTGTACTCAAAGTTACATTTACATTTCTTTTAACAAGATAATGGCAGCCATTACCAATACAAAGTAAGCAAAAATCTTCTTCAATTGGCTTTCATTCGTGTATTTTGTGAGGTACATTCCTAAAAATATTCCCGCTACCGAAATAGCCGAAAACGTTAACAAAAACAGCCAATCGATTTCTAAATTCTGCACATCACCCATAAATCCTACCAATGAGTTCATGGCGATAATGAATAAGGAAGTGCCAACGGCTTTTCGCATCGGTAATTTGGCAAATAAAATCAATGATGGAATAATTAAAAATCCGCCACCGGCTCCAACTAATCCAATGATGATTCCAATGGTAAAGGTTTGAATTCCGATAAGAATAAGATTCCTTTTTTCTTTGCTATTGGTGTTTTGACTTTTCTTTTTTAAAACTGAAAGTGCTCCAAATACCATAATCACAGCGAAAAACAACATCAAGAATGTTTCTTTTGTGATGAGAATAGGTGATTCTATAATTATTTCAGGAATTCTCTGAACAATAAATTTTCGGGTTAAGTAAACTGCTATGAAAGACGGAATGGCAAAGATGAATCCGTTTTTAATGTCAACTAAGTTTTTTCGGTAGTTTTGAATCGCGCCAAAAGTAGATGTCGTTCCAACAATAAACAACGAATAAGCGGTTGCTGTAACGGGATTTATGCTCATTAAATACACTAAAATCGGAACGGTTAAAATAGAGCCACCACCGCCTGTTAGTCCTAATACTAATCCGATGAACAAAGCACCAATATAGCCTAAAATCTCCATTAGAATTGAAGGATTTCGATTTTATTTCGGTGTAATTTGATTTTGCCTTGCAATTCTAACGCTTTCAACAAACGTGAAATTACAACTCTCGATGTATGCATTTCGTAAGCGATTTCTTGATGCGTATTTTTGATTTCGGTATCGCCAATAACTTTTGCTTTATCCGTTAAATATTTGTACAAACGTTCGTCTAAATTCATGAAAGCCAAGGTGTCAATCGCTTCTAACATTTCGTTTAAACGCACATTATAGCTGTCAAAAACGAAGTTTCGCCACGTTTTGTATTTGGTCAACCATTCTTCCATTTTTTCTACAGGAATCATTAACATGGCGCCATCCGTTTCGGCAATAGCTCGAATGCGACTTTTCGATTGTCCCATGCAACACGTTAAAGTCATGGCACACGTATCGCCACGTTCTAGGAAATAGAGTAACAATTCATCACCATTTTCATCTTCTCGTAATATTTTTATCGCGCCAGTCAATAAAAGTGGCATCGTTTTGATGTAATCCCCAATCTCAATTAGGTAATCATCGGCTTTAAATTCCTTATAAACCGCTACTTTTGCGATTTCATCTAATAAAGCTTCTTCAAAAATATAACCGTAAGCTTGTTCTAAAATGTCTCTCATTCGTACTCCTTTTTTGTAAAGATACAACGATTCTTTAAAAATCAAATGTTACTTTTGTTACAAAGAAATCGAATAGACACTTTATGACTCAAAAAAAATACAATAAAAACAATTTTCATAAACACACTTTTTGTGAGTTTACCGAAGTCGATGCGACTACGATTTCAAATATCGAGTGGCATTACAAAAGTAAATCGGGAAGTGGGTATTGTTTTACGGAGCAAGGTGTTTATCGTATTTCGAATCATTGGGGAAGAGCTGCAAATTGCAGATGGCGTTTGATTTCAAATTCAAGGACAAATTCAAGTTCAAAAATCAATAATAGTCAGCATCGCATTGGTTTTGCCAAATGGACGGATTTCTATCCGAATAATGAAACTGAAAATCTATTTTATATAGAAGTGAATTTCGAAACTAAAGAAGCAACTTTCCAACACAAGAATAATCCTAATTTTGATGGAAAAGCTGTTTTACGAAATGCTTCCGAAACGGCAAAAGTCATCCGGCAAGTAAAAGAAATTTTAGAATCGAATACATGGGCGAAATATTTGGATGTTTCTGATTTAGAAATGGTAAGAAACGAAATTATTCATAATTTAATCACTACCAATATCCCTTTACCAACGATTAAAAAAACGTTTTATTAAAGAACTATGGAAAATCAATTTGACGCAATTAAAAAAGACATTCAATCTATCATCGATCATATGGCGATTAAGAATTTTTCAGAAGCTAGTCTTCAATTAGTTCAAGTTAGCGATGTTTTAGATGAAATGATTGATGGTACAGAAGACGAAGTGGTTTTGAGAGAAATTAGCAAGTACCAAGTTTTATTGAATCATTTGCAGATTAAAATGAGTGGTGTGAAGTGAAAGTTCTAAATACATTACTTTCCGATACAGAAATTCGCAAAAATATTTCCAAGCAACTCGTCATTTGTAACTTCGCCTGTAATCTCACCAAAGTAATGCAACGCAGAGCGAATATCAATCGCCATCAAATCAGAAGAAAGTCCCGAGTCTAATCCCCATTTCACTTTTTGGACCTCTTCTAAAGCTTTTAATAAAGAGTCGTAATGACGCGTGTTGGTTACGATTGTTTCATTGTTTCTTAGTGCGCCAGTATTTACTAAAGAAAGTAATTCTTCTTTTAATGTATCGATACCTGATTTTTCTTTAGCTGAAATAGTTGCCAATTTAACATTCAATTCTTTTAATTGTTGGCGAATTTGATTCACTTCTGACTCCGAAATTAAATCGATTTTATTGACTACAACTATAAGTTGTTTTAATGGGTATTTATTTTTTATTTTTTCAATTTCGGTAATGTATTGCGAACCTGAAACTTGAAACTTCGAACTTTCAAACAAATAAATCACTACTTGCGCTTGCTCAATCTTCTCAAATGTCTTCTGAATCCCGATGCTTTCCACTACATCTTTCGTTTCACGAATTCCTGCCGTATCAATAAATCGAAAACCAATGCCGTTGATAACCAATTCATCTTCAATCGTATCACGAGTTGTTCCCGCAATGTCAGAAACAATGGCACGTTCTTCATTCAATAAAGCATTTAATAAAGTCGATTTCCCAACATTTGGTTCGCCCACAATCGCAACTGGAATACCGTTTTTAATAACATTTCCAACGGCAAACGAATCAATCAAACGTTTTAAAACGAATTCAATGCGCTCTAATAATTCATGAAATTGGGTTCTATCGGCAAATTCCACATCTTCTTCGGCAAAGTCTAACTCCAATTCGATTAATGAAGCAAAATTCAATAATTCTTCACGTAGTTTGGCAATCTCATTGCTGAAACCGCCACGCATTTGTTGCATCGCAATTTGGTGCGATGCTTCATTATCCGAAGCAATTAAATCAGCCACAGCTTCGGCTTGCGATAAGTCTAATTTCCCGTTTAAAAAAGCACGTAAGGTAAATTCACCTGCCTGAGCCATTTTAGCGCCTCTACGAAGTAATAATTGGATGATTTGTTGTTGAATAAAAGTAGAACCATGACACGAAATTTCAATCACGTTTTCCCCTGTGTACGAATTCGGACCTTTGAAAATCGAAAGTAACACTTGGTCGTACACTTTTCCATTATCCACAATATGTCCCAAATGAATCGTATGAGTTTTCTGTTTCGTAATATCTTTCCCTGAAACCGATTGAAATACGTCAGCGGCTATCTTAATAGCATCTTTACCAGATAATCGAATAATAGCAATCGCACCCGCTCCAGACGGTGTAGCTAATGCAACTATGGTTTCTTGTGGAATCATGTTCTAAATTTAGTTTACAAAGATAATTCAAAGTCAGAAGTTAGAAGTTAGAAGTTGAAAGTTTTTTTAGTTACACAAAGTCCCGCAAAGTTTAGCACGAAGTTACACTAAGTTTTTCTTTGCGTTCTTTGCGAAAAAGCTTTGTGTTCTTTGCGTTTAAATTTATTCTAAAAATTAAAAAACCACTAAAGCCAAAGCCAAGTGGTTTTTAAGTTAGTTAAGGTTGGTAATAAGATTCTCAGTTAAAACTGTAAAATCAAATATTTTTGAATTAGTTGCTCAACATTACTGGCATTACTAGCATCGTAACGGTTTCGCCTTCGTCTAAGCCGTCTACTGGAGTTAAAATTCCAGCTCTATTTGGCATCGACATTTCTAATTGGATTTCATCACTTGATAAATTATTCAACATTTCCGTTAAGAAACGTGAGTTGAAACCAATTTGCATATCGTCTCCTTGATAATCACAAGTCAAACGCTCGTCTGCTTTGTTAGAGTAGTCGATATCTTCTGCTGATATATTCAATTCGGTTCCTGCAATTTTTAAACGGATTTGGTGCGTAGTTTTGTTAGCAAAAATAGCCACACGACGAACCGAGTTTAAAAACTGAACTCTGTTGATTAATAATTTGTTTGGATTTTCTTTTGGAATAACCGCTTCGTAGTTTGGATATTTTCCATCGATTAAACGACAAGTCAATACATAATTCTCAAAAGAGAACGTTGCATTAGAATCGTTGTATTCGATAGCTACTTCAGCGTCAGATGCCGCTAAAATTCCTTTTAAAATGTTTAAAGGTTTTTTTGGCATAATAAAATCCGCTACTTGAGATGCTTTTACATCGGCACGAGCATATTTTACTAATTTATGAGCGTCTGTTGCTACAAAAATTAATCCTTCAGGTGAAAATTGGAAGAAAACACCACTCATTACAGGGCGTAAATCATCATTTCCAGCAGCGAAAATCGTTTTACTTACTGCAGTTGCTAATACTTCAGCAGGAACTAATGTTTTTGAAGGATCATCTAAAACTACAGCTTTAGGGAATTCTTCTCCTGGAGCGTAAGCAATCGCATATTTACCCGAGTTTGAGCTAATTTCTACGGTCGAATTGTCTTCAACAGTAAACGTTAACGGTTGCTCTGGGAAGGTTTTTAAGATATCTAATAAAAGTTTAGCCGGAATAGCAACACTTCCTTGACTTGTAGAATCAATTTCTAACGTAGCTGTCATGGTAGTTTCTAAATCAGAAGCAGAAACTTTTAATTGGTTGTTGTCTAATTCAAAAAGGAAATTATCAAGAATAGGTAAGGTGTTACTACTGTTGATAACACTTCCTAAAACTTGTAATTGTTTTAATAAATACGAACTCGATACTATAAACTTCATCATCTTGTTTTTTAAAATCGTGATTTGATTTTATATTTCACAAATATATTCTAATTCTGTTCAACCGCAAAAACAATTTTATTAACAACTAGCGGCTGTATTTTCTTTTACGTAGGAATGTAAATAAAAATCCAAAGATAGCTAAAATAACTATTGGTAATCCGACAGTTACCATTTGGGCGGTTGTGTAATTTTTATATACCTCTTCTTTGTTTAAAAGGGGTAAATCTACATCTTTACTTCGGATGTTAATAAGTCCGTTGTCGTCTAAAAGGTAATTTACACAGTTCATTAAGAATTCTTTGTTTCCGTAAAGCTGATTTGTCCACTTATCGAACCCTAATTCTAGTGGTACGCCTTTGTCCAATTGATTTTTAATCACATCACCATCGGAAATCACAATCATCTTGTTTTCTTTTCCAGTGGCTTGGAACGAATTGTCTTTGAAAGGTAATACTCGATTTTGGTAAGCCGATTTGAATTTTCCTTCCATCAAAACCGCTACTGGAAGCAATCCTTTACCTTCATATTCTTCAGGAGTGGTTTCTTCAGTCACCATGTCTAATGAAATCGGACTTGGTGTTCCAACGGTTTTAGAATATTCTGACGAACTCAATAGAACGGTTTTCTTGATATCGTTTTTCAGGATTTCGATTGGAGAAGCAAATTCAAACTTAATCCCTTCCATGTTTTTCACAATCGGATTCGTTGAAGTTGGATAGATAAACGGCGCAAATTTCCAACTGTATTCTTGCATTTGCGTTTCGCTTCCTTGATTTCCTGAGGCTAATTTAATTGGCGTAGCGTATTCGTCTTTTACCAATAACGGATTGATACGGATTCCGTATTTGAAGAACATATCGGTTAAGTTCAACTCGCGTTGTGCGGCTAAAATCGTACCGGTTTCGTTGTACAAACTGTCCATATCCGCTGAAACGGCATCAACTAACCACAAGGTTTTTCCACCGTTCATGATGAATTGGTCTAATACTTGTTTTTCTTCTTCTGTGAAAGCTTCGGTTGGTTTCGCAATTACCGCTAAATCGTATTTTTTTAAAGCTTCTAACGTCTGAGTAGGTTGTTTTGCTACCGAATCCAATGTAAAAGGTCCGATGTAATAACTTTCTTTAACCGTTCTTAAGAAATCGGCCATGAAAGGTTCAATTAACTCGCCATTCCCTTTGATTACGGCAATTTTCTTTTGTTTTTCTTTCGAAATTTTATTGATAGCTTCTGCAAAACCAAATTCCAAATGCTGTACCGAACTAATTACTTTTTGTTCCGTAGAAGCTCCCATTAAGTTTTTCAACAACGCCACTTTCGTGAATTTATCACCATACGTCGCTTGTGCCCAAGGGAAAACCACTTCTTGCGATTGTTTACCTTTGTCTTCCACGGTAATGCTTAATGGTTGCATACCTTTTGCGTAGAATTCTTTCATTTTTTCTACTCGTGTTTCCTCTTTTTCAATCGGATTTTTGAAGTTGAAAATAATGTTCGAATTATAAGCCGTGAATTCCTCTAAAAGTTGTTTGGTTTCGTTTTGTAAACGCTTGAATTCTGGTGGAAAGTTGCCTTCTAAATACACTTCAATGTATAACGGACTTTCCACATCTTTTATAATGTTTAAAGTCGTTTCCGATAAAGTATAGCGTTTGTCTTGTGTTAAGTCGAAACGTTTGAAAAAGAAGTTGCTTATTAAATTGATAACGATAATCGCTAAAAATACAATTCCTAATTGCTTTAAAGCTTTTGATTTGTTGGCCGCCATTACCATTTCAATGATTTAAGTTGATAAACCGTTGCCGATAAAAATAAAAACGTCACACTCACAAAGTACACAATATCACGTGTATCTAACACACCGCGACTCATACTTTTAAAGTGATAATCCATTCCTAAAGCAGCAAACATCGAACTGTAATTTCCAAGGAACGACGCAATGCCATCAAACCCAAAATAGAAAAAGAAACAACAAAAAACCGCAATAATGAATGCCACAATTTGATTGTCTGATAAAGTAGAAGCAAAAATTCCAATCGCCGTGTAAGACGCAATTAAGAACAACAATCCGAAATACGAACCAAGCGTACTTCCCATATCAATATTGCCTTGCGGATTTCCAAAATGCGAAATTGTCAACACATAAATGATCGTTGGAACAATCGCTAAGATGATTAACACCAAAGCTCCTAAGAATTTTCCGTTTACGATGTCCCAATTTGAAAGCGGTTTGGTAAACAATAACTCAATCGTTCCTTGTTTTTTCTCATCCGAAAAACTGCGCATGGTTACAGCAGGAATTAAGAAAATTAAAATCCATGGTGCCAATTTGAAAAACGGACTCATATCGGCAAAACCCGAGTTTAATATGTTGAATTCTCCTTCAAAAACCCAAAGAAATAATCCGTTGAGTAAAAGAAAAATCCCGATGACTAAATATCCAATCGGCGAACCAAAAAAGGATTTTATTTCTCGTAATAATAATGCTTTCATTTTTTATTTTTTGTTTCAGGTTTCAAGTTTCAAGTTTTTTAACTCTCAACTCCAACTTCTAATTTCTGAATTCTAAATTCTAAATTCTAAATTCTAATTTAATGTTACCAATCTATCCACGCTCCAAGCTTCAGGTTTATCGCTAAATAAAGTTTTTGTGTATGTCCAAACGCCATCAAACAAAGCTGATTTTCTGTAATTTTCTAACGCTTCTTCGTTTTCCCAATAACTATAGGTAAAGAAAATACGTTTGTCATTTTTGTCTTGATACAATTCTAAGAAACGGTTTCCTTCGAAGTTTCGTATGTGGTGTTTCACTTCTTCAAAATTATTTAAAAAAGCTTCGATTTTATCTTCGTGAAAACGCATTTTTACAATTCTTATGAACATATTTTTATTTGAATTTAATGGATACCGTATCTCTAAAATGCAATCCTAATAAGGTGGCTGCCGAACCTACCGTTTTTGGATTACTCTTATATATGGCAATTTCTAAATAGCCGTTTTCATTGAATAACGCTAAGAAATCACCCTCTAAATCTTTCAATTGTTTCACGTCTGTTACTTGAAAATCCGAATAACTTTTGTGCAAACGACTGAACTTTTTGTTTTTAATAACGATTTCGAACTTTCGACCTCTAATCGTATCGTTAAATTGTTTGTGCGAAATATTAGTAACGCAATTTCCAAACGAATCGATATATACGATTTGTCCTTTAATTTCGCTTAAATCATCGGTAATAGATGAGGTTAAAACACTAACAGGTTTCAAGGATGTTATTTCCTTACCAATCACATTCAGCAAACCACCTCGAGCAATATGACAAGCCACGGCAGCAAAAACATCCATATCGCTAGCATCGATATTCAATCGGTCGTGGATGGTAATGGCTACGATTTTCTGTGAAATTTTCTTCTGAATTAACGCATTCAAAATTCCGTTATCGGCACAAATGAAGTAATGATCGTCCCATTGCATTGCAATATGTTGTGTGTCGCCCACACGTTCACTATCCACACCAATAATGTGAATCGTGCCCTTTGGAAAGTTATGATAAGCAGCTTCAATACAGTAACTCGCTTCTAAGGTATTGAATAAGTCAATCTCGTGCGAAATGTCTACAATAACCGCTTCTTTGTGTTCCGACAATATTTTTCCTTTCAAAGCGCCTACGAAGTAGTCTTTGTGTCCAAAGTCGGTAGTTAAAGTAATTATTGACATTTTTTTGTTTATAACTTATTTGAAATTCAACAGTAGTTTTTAGTAAATTTGATTGCAAAGCTACTACAAATTTAGCGTTTCAAAAATAATTAAAAAAAGAAAGCCTTTGAACGAAAGAATCATTGAATTAGTCGACATTGCTCCAAAAGAATTTTGGGGTGCGCAAGATGCTCATCTTGAAACCATTAAGAAGTATTATCCAAAACTTAAAATCGTAGCACGAGGAACTACTCTTAAAGCGTTTGGTGAGCCAGAAATCTTGGATGAGTTTGAAAATCGCTTCAAAAGATTGATGCATCATTTTACGCGTTACAACAGTATTGATGATAATGTTATTTTGAGGGTTTTAGAAACGAGTCATCAACATGATGCCGAACACATGCACGATCGCGATAAGATTTTAGTGCATGGTGTAGGAGGAAAGTTAATCAAAGCCATGACGCCTAACCAACAAAAATTGGTGGATTATGTACACAAAAACGACATGGTGTTCGCTATCGGTCCAGCCGGAACAGGAAAAACGTATACCGGAGTTGCCATGGCAGTAAAAGCATTAAAAGAAAAACAAGTCAAGCGAATCATATTAACGCGCCCAGCTGTGGAAGCAGGGGAGAACTTAGGTTTTCTTCCTGGTGATATGAAGGAAAAGTTAGATCCATACATGCAACCTTTATACGATGCGTTGCGCGATATGTTACCACCACAAACTTTAGAAGATTACATTTTAAAAGGTATCATTCAAATTGCTCCTTTAGCGTTTATGCGTGGTCGAACATTAGATAACGCTTTCGTAATCTTAGATGAAGCGCAAAATACCACGCATTCTCAAATGAAAATGTTCTTAACCCGTATGGGAAAAAATGCTAAATTCATCATCACGGGCGACCCAGGTCAGGTAGATTTACCACGAAGAACCATTTCAGGATTGAAAGAAGCCATTTTAGTTTTGAAAGATGTTGAAGGCATCGGAATCATTTACTTAGACGACAAAGATATCGTGCGCCACCGTTTAGTGAAGAAAATTATTGATGCATATAAGAGTATTGAGAATAATGATTAAATAAGAGTTCGAAAAAAACTCCTCCCTAATTTAAACCCTTCGAATTCGAGGGGTTTATTTTTTAAATACTCCAAGAAATCCAGTCTTGTCAAGCTGAACTCGTTTCAGCTTCTATGAATAATCATTTATAGATTCTGAACTAAATTCGGAATGAACTGTGTTTTTTTCCAAATTTATTTTAGTTAATTTTCACTGAATAATATTCTTTTTTTGTTGCAATCGCAAAAGCTTGTTTTAATAGTTTGTTTACAACTGCAATTAAGGCAAGCTTTTT
>JACCEA011554432.1_pt1 | contig 12788 bp, 11 predicted proteins | sample 7449851 | NCBI WGS metagenome assembly JACCEA01 (sample SAMN15323453, study PRJNA562643) | freshwater metagenome | isolation source: river surface water | place: USA:Blue River Watershed | collected 2017-08-18 | reverse complement strand
GTTATTGAAATCGTAAATAGATTTCATAACATTGTATTTAAAATAATTAAATTTTGTAAACAAAAACGTCCTGATATGGTTAGTCTTGATAGTTTGCAGCGTAAACTGGCACTTGCACGTGATCTAGATCCATTAATTATTATTACTAGATCTAAGGACAAATTGTGGATGTATAAAGATCAAATTATTGCAAAAGATGTTAAATTCTTTATGGAAAACAAATTTGGTCAGTTTATTAAGAATGATGAAAATAAGCCATTTATGTATAGTATGGTAAATGCTATTAAAGAAGGGTATAACGAAATGACTGAACCCGAGAAAGAAATGGTATGGACTCTTATTCAAAATTTACTAAAAATTGTAATTGAATATAAAAAAGCAACCAACGATCATGCATAATTAAAACTAAAACCAGAACTAAACCCAGAACTAAAACCAAAATTAGAGAAAAAATAAAAATAAAAATGCGAATACCAAAGTTATCTTTATAAACTTTATTTTTTTTGTTATGATATAATAAATCACATGTCAAGAAGAGGTGCAAAGATTAAAATTATAAAACAAAAATCAAAAAATGATGGGACTAGTAAAAAAGACGTGACTGAAATGTTTAATCAGATGATGGGATTATCTGACGCCGATACTGAAGTATTGTTGCCAAAGATTAATAAAATTTATAAAAATATCGCAGAATATAACAGAGTATTCAATGTTCTATTATATTTCAAAGTTTTTACTGATCAATTTACTGATCATAAAGAATGGTTTGATGATATTTCTATGTTTTTACATAAATTAACATCTACCAGTGGCATAGATATGAGTAAAAGATATGACGACGATCAGATCTTGACTGCTGAAGAAAATCCGTTACATTATTATAAAATGGACTCGGCTGCCTTAAACGTGTTTTATAAAGATCTGAAAGATAACGAATACATCAAAAAGATGATTATTACTAGTAATAATCTAGAACATTATAAAAAATATCTTGCTGATAATGATGATCTTGGATCGTTCATTTATAGAGAACCAGGTATTAAATTGCAACCATTTGCTTTTACAACATTTGATCTGAAAATTATTTGGGGTGCTGATTCGATGACTGACAAATCTAAGCAATTTATTATGAGTATTTTGCGTCACGTTCATAGAATTGGTATTGAAATGTATGATGTTATTACTAGTCCTGATATCGATATCAAAAAGTTTTCAAAAATTTTGATTGATAGTATTACTAAAATGAAAAAACAAATTCCGCGTTGTGATAAAGCATTTAAACTGATCGAAAATTCGGTATCGATGCTAGAAAAGAACTTCAAAACATACTTTAGAGGATCTGTTGAGGCTGGTAACCCCAATATTATTATTGAAAGTTTCATTATCGATATTTCTACAACTCAGAAATCGAGCCCAGCAGTCGCACGTGAATTCCGAATGATTGTATCACATCTTAAGATGATGAATGCGCAAAACAATGATCCAAAAATCAAAAAGCTATTTAGTATGATGAATGATAATTTTGCATCGTTAGATAAAGAATTGGGTGTCAAACCTAGCCCAAGTGAAGAAGCTGATGATGACATATCTGGTGAATTTGAAGAAATTAAAATTCATGATAGCGAGGATGATTACGAAAAAGTATAATTACCATACTGTTTTTATCGCAAACCAATTATAAAAATCAAAAAAAATAAATTTCTTGTAATATTTTTTTTGATATTTTTAATTACGTAAATTATTTACTCTACTTTTTTATAATCTTTAGTATTATAATCCAATAATTCTGGCATAAATTTACGAATAGATGCGTCACCAACAGTCATTAAAGCCGATAATAGTAAAAATAGAGAAGCGAATCCTAGTTGTACTTTGATACCCATGTCTTCAATTTTACCACTGTCTACAGCAAATACTACCATGAGAAATGCTACTACAATTAGGCCAAGACTAACATATGGGACTATTGCTGATAATGTTTTAACGTACATCGTGTTTGATATTATATTTAGTAATATAAAAAATTATTAGAAATAAAATAATATTATAAAAATACAAAAACAAGATTAGTATTATGGAAGTTTCGTTAAACGAATATATAAAACGATCAGATGATATAGTAAACAATATAAGTAAATTAGAAAATAAAAATAATACATTTAGTAAAAATAATAAAAAAGACTATAACGAATTTAATTTAATGTTACAGTATTTGCAAAATACTATTCAGCATGTGCAAAAACAGTTAGAGGTATATAAAACATTTGATAATGAAAATACCAATCAGTATGATAATTTAGCAGGCATAAAACAGATTTCAAAAAAGAAAGATAAAAAAAAGTCAATAACTTATAATAAAACTACTAATCAATATGAGCTGGAAATTGATGGTATTAAATTTATAGGTAATATAGGTAATATATATGATTCTAAGATATTATTAAACAGCCATATTAAAGCGCACCAAATTGTAGAGTGTAATAAAGGAAATGAATGTTATAATATACTAAATGGTCAATATTGTAAGTATTGGCATAAACCTAGTGATTTATTAATACTTTTAAATGAAGAAAAGATTTCACCATTGTTTTATGATAGCTGTATTCGGTATACTAGAAACTTTATGAATACCAGCTGGATTTATTCTAGTACTAATTATACAAATAAAAATATTCGATGTTTAGGATCTAAACATTCTTTAGTAAATGATAAAAAATTAGTTAAAGCGTCTAAATTCTATCAAGATTGTTTAGAAAATATGAAACAGCAAGTAATGCATGATATATTAGTTATAATTAATATGTCGAAATAAAATATCAAAAGTAAAAATGAAGTTTTTAAAAATGATTTAAAGGTTAGTTATTTTTATAAGTAGCGTATTTTTAAATGAGTATAGGATGCCATATATCAAAAAATTCTAGTATTATAGATAAAAAAGATGTAGGAAAATATAAAACATATTTAGAAGCTATAAAATATGAAACTGAATTGCTAAATATGTCAGCATTTTCAATATTTACAGTCGGACCAAGAACAAAAAACAAAGTTGCAGGATTAGCACATAATGATATTAAGAAATATTGCGAAGATAACAATCTAAAACTTTATACGCATTCATCATATATTGCAAGTGGAATTTGGAATGTCAATAAAGAAAATAGACACGAAGATAAAAGCCAAATGTATTTGCGTTTAATTAGGGATGAATTACTACAGGGTAAGCAGCTTGGTGCAAAAGGCGTAGTCGTACATTATCCTAGACACCCTATTTCTACAATTGTAGAAACTATGAAAATTTTGAGTGACTGCAAAATTATTAACGCTATCCGTGAAAATAGTCCAGTACCAAAATTTACTCTTGAGGCTCCAGCATCACGTCCACATAACGATCTTACTTATGAAACACCTGAAAAGATTAATGCACTTATTCATGCATTAAAATCCAATAAAGATATTACTATAGATTTTGACTTATGTATTGATACTTGCCATCAATACGCCGGAGGTGTAAGTTTTAAAGAAGCTAATAGCTGGCACAATTATGCTAACGCACTTTCTAAAGAAACATATGATGCTATTAATCTTATACACCTTAATGGCGCATATGCTAAAAATTATCAAACTGGTAAAGATGGGCATGTTATTCCAATGTCAAAAGATGACGCTATCTGGTCTCATCTTATTTCTGATGAATTTCGTGATTATCTAGATAGACTTGATTTCGAGGAAATCAATAACATAAATTTATATGAAAAGTTATCTAAGTCTGAGATAACTAATTTAAAAAATAGTAGTTTATACGATATTATAAAATTTGTAAAAACTAAAGATATTGCAATGATTATGGAAATAAATGTGGGTCACTTTAATGATTCAAAAGCCGCAATGGATATTATCAATGGATTATTAAAAGAGTGTTAATTTTCCTAAATTATAAAATTCCTAAATTATAAAATTATAAAATGATATGTTACAAAAAAATAAAATATCTCGGTATTTTAAATTTATTTTTTGGGTTTCTCAAATTTGTATTATTTTTTTAAAGAAAATATCTTATAGATTGTATTTAGAAGAATCTAAATGGGCATTTAACGGCGTTTGAAAACGGTAGCATAAGCACCACCCTTCTTAGACTTCTTGCTCTTCTTGGACATTTTTTTGCTGGACTTTTTAACGGCCTTTCCGCCTACTTTACCGCCCATTGATCGCTTGGAGCGCTTAGCTGACATTTTTTTTCCTTTGTGTGCAGGGAGTACGGACATTTATATAATATATATATAAATGTAAATAAAAATAATTAAAAAAATATAAATAATATATTTAAATTAAATATTTTATTTAAATTTAAATTGGTTATATATTAATTATATTCTTTTGTAGATTATATATTTTTTTATAAACAATATGATATCGCAATCAACCGCTATAACAATAGGAATATGTATTATTGTATTTATAGTAATCATATTTTTGATCATTTTCTCACCAAATCGTAGAAATTTTTATAGTATAGATAAATTTCCAAAACTTGAAGATTTTTCTAAGAAAGATAATTTATTTTTAGAAACATTGGTTCGATTAAATATTGCCGACTCAGAAAATTTAGACGATGATGAATTTAAAAAAATAGAAGCTATCAAAGAAAGAATAACCGTTGAAGAAATTGCATGGGAAAAATGGCCTGATCAAAAAATTATATCAGGAAATATCGAAATACTCCCAATCAAATTAAATTTTAAATATAATAAAAAAAATCAGGCAATATTTTCCAATTTGCTTGATTATATAAATATGATTAATGAAATTAATGATGTTAACGATGCTATTAACGATGCTATTAACGATACTAATAAAGATACTAACAAAGATACTATTAAAGATAGTATTAAAAATATATATTTCGTAAAATTAGCGCCTAATTCGCAATTTTTAGAACATAAGGGATATGCTACTATGACTAATGATACGCTCAGATTTGTGCGCTGTTTTAATTCTTATTGTTATGAAATAAAAGAGTGCGGTATTTGGGTAGATCACGAATCTAAAAAAATGATCGACGGTGATTCATTAATATATGATGCTAGTAAGATACACTCTTTACATAATAATACAGTTGATGATGTAATATATCTAGTAATAGATTTTAAAAGACCAAACGAAATTCCTGCAGGTTATTCTGATGTATCAATGCCTAAAGAAATAGAAATTGTATATAACAGCTTAGTCGATGAATAATACGTTTAGTTATAAAATTTATAACTAAAAACCCAAAACCTAAAACCTAAAATTATAAAATAGAAGGTGGTAAACTCATTGTTATTTTATTACTTTTTTTATAAACTTTGATAATTTTTTTGAATAAATTGTATAGTCTATTTTGAACTGTTTTGTGTAAATTAAAAAACTTAATTTCGGAAATCGATACCCATTTTATTTGTTCAATCTCTGTAATCTGATCAAAGTTTTTAAAATCTATATATGGTATATAATTTTCATATTCTTCGTGTAATTTTGCGACGTAATAGATAGTTTTATAGTGAGTTTGATTATCTATAAAAGAATCTATTATCGGTTCATAATTATATAGAATTTTGTATTTATCCGATGATATCGATGTCTCTTCATAAAATTCTCTAATTGCGCAGTCAATATTTGTTTCTTCCAGATTTGTTTCATCTTTACGACCCTTTGGTATTTCCCATAGTAATTCCGCATTATTGCTTTGATAGATTAAATTCCTTAGTAACATACCATTATCACGCTGGAAATAATTTTCGAATTTATTTTTTTTCTCATAATACGTTTTATGAATTTCTATGTCGGAAAATTTATTTTTGATAACATGTGAATTATTTTTATCATATTTATTATTGTTTTTATAAATCTCTACCAAATTAAAAAAACGCTCAGGATTGTTAAGCCATATTCGCCGCCACATCGCACTAAATTCCATACTCAAAATATCTATTTTTTCAGAAAATGTCATATTATTGAATAAATATCTTATATACTTTGTGTGTTTAATGTCATAATGCGCCATCACGAAACTTTGGTATTGATATGTGTATCGTTTTTTAATCATAACGACTTCTACGTTATTATTTTTTTCGGGATCAGTTTTATTATATCTGCATAATGCTATTCCGTATGAAATTTTTGTTTTCATTTTAGGTTAGTAAAAAAATAACTTTATATTATTTTGATTAATAATGATAAAATAGTTCTTTGCGTAGATATATTTTTAAAGGAAATTTCATAAATTTTATTGGTATTTTTTGTATTGATGAGAATTCTGAATAAGATTTATAATATTCATTATAATCGTAAGAGCGATATAGTTCTTTGTTCTTTTTTGAAATCTGTAGATCAAATTTGTTCAAAAATTCACAGACTGTTCTTGTAGTATCTATTTCTATATAAACATTAGCATATAAAGCATCAATATCTTGTATTCGACTATTGATAAAATTAAAATATACATTACGTTTGGCAGAGTTTTCTAAAAAATCTATTACAATGATATTAGTAATATTACTACTGATGTTATTATCGATATTACTACTGTCATTATTAATGCTATTAATACCACTACTAATACATCTTTGAAATGTTCCTGCAAGTTCATATCTCTTATTGTATGCTCCAATATCTAGAATAACAGTATCGTAAGGTGAAATATTTTTTATCTCCGCTTTTACTCTATTTCCTAAGCATGATTTTCCAGATGATGGTGGGCCTGCTATAAATACAATAAAGCATTTTTTATTAGTAAGCACATCTTTATTAAAAATGTTATTTAATGATATTTCTGTTATAGTTTTTTGTTTAAGCATGATATCATTTATTACATCGTATTTCCACTGCCATTGACGTGGGGTTTTATCATTGCAAAATATCTGGTTTGGTGTGCGGAAATTGTTAATGCCAATATTTGCAGCAAATGCTCTATCATGGTCACTTATATCAGCATTATACATGTAGGTTTTTATACGCCCTGCATTAGGACCTATTACAATAGAATCATTAAGATTTATTGCCTTACTATTTGAAAAATATAATTCTTTAATTTTGTTAAAAGAATGTGTAAATGGTTTTTTAAATCTATTATTACATAATGAAAATAGCATAATAAATGGTATCTGATTGATTTCATTATTAATCAATTCAAAAAAATTACACACTGATTTTTTTATTACTTCCTGATCTATATACGGCAGATTTTCAATTATAATTAAAGACATACTTTGCGATACATGTTTAAGAAATGGAAGTACATTACTTCCAGTTTGCATAGGATCATATAATTGTACACCTTGTTCCATTTCGTTACTTATTGTCTCGTTTATAAGACATCTATTCAATGAAAATATAATCATATTTTTTTGATAAACGAAATTTTTTGAAACAAAGTATAATATTTTGTTATTTTCTTCGAAGGTCCACATTTAATTACTAATTACAGTTTTGATTTATAAATTAAAATTATTTTGCTAAGAAAATAAATGTAGTAATATAATATTATTATCATTTTAAAATGAATACCAACGAATTTGATTTAGAAGATAATAATCCAATGTCATCTTTATCATTAGAAAAATCATTACATGGGGGTATTGACTTGACTCTCGCTAAAAGAATACCGGGTGTTCAATCTGAGCCAAAAAACTATAAACCTGCAGATTTTAAAAAAAGACCAATGCTTACTCCAATGGACTTAGAATCAATGAAAATACCACCATTTAAACCATATGGACAGCCACCGACAGCTCCATCAGCGCCGCCTGCAGCACCTACCGCTCCAGTATCAGTACCATCGGCTGCGCAACCTGCGGAATCTATACCAAGCATGCAGCAAATTCCTCAGCCGTCTGCACCAGAACCATCCGCACCACAACCTTCGCAGCCTGCACAACCTGCGCAAATGCCTTCGACAAGATCTGTTTATGTCGAATATCCTGTATACTATTCTTCGCCAGTTTTATATAAAAGATTATTTGACTGGGGTCTTGGATATATACCATCGTTTTATACATACAGAGAGCGTAAGATATTGGAAGAGCAGCTTGATAATCTGATTAAAAAAGCAATGTACGATAAAATAGACGAATATCGTTTGAAACTTATGATAAAAGATTTACTAAACAAGCATGCGGTTTCAAATATATTGGGAACTAAGAATTTAGAATCTTCTGTAATTAATAAAGAACTTGCGCAGGAACCTACCAAACTAGTTTCTAAACCAGTTGCTAAACCAGTTGTTAAACCAATGCCAAAAAAGAAAGTTTCTAAGAAAGTTTCTAAAAAGCCAGTAAAAAAAGTATCTAAAAAAGTATCTAAAAAAGTATCTAAAAAAGTATCTAAAAAGGGATCTAAAAAAGTTTCTAAGAAACCAGTCAAGAAGTCAGTTAAAAAGATGATAAAAAAATAAAAAATCAATAAAATAAAAATCAATAAAATCAGTTAAAAAATAAAAAAACAATCAAAAATTCATTTAAAATTTTTATTTATGTAAACCATTTAGTTCCGCAGAATAAGCAAGTTATATGGAATGACGAAGATTCATCTAAACTACGATTTTGAACACGTTCGACGGTTGTTTGATTTCTTTTACATTTTTTGCAAAAGTGCATCTCAGTGTACTTTATAGTTTGTTCGATGTTAACTCTTTTATCTATATGCTTTGATATTTCTTCATATTTTTCAGGCGCCAGCTCTTTGCATGACATATTCGCAATAGTATTTAGATCTATTTTTTTAGCCAAAATTTTTTTAATTAAAGTATTGTTTTTATCATTCAAAACAGAAATTATATTGAAGCATATAGTGTGGTATACATTTGTAAATTGCGAGTTATTCCACACACAGCGTAAATTATATCCGCGGGCTTTTCTAATGGTTTCATTAGCGCAGCTATTTTCTATACGCATTATTATTTCTATTTTCTCTTCATAAGTTCTATTTTGAAAATTTTTATATTGTGCTAACACGTGTGATAAAACTAGTAATTTTAGTCTACGTGTATTATTATATCCGTTAGTATTTGAGTAAAATGGTTCGGCGGGTAAATCAATGGCATTAGGATATTGATTGCATATTTGCAAGATATTGACATCATGCGATAATTCAATATCAGCCATTTATTTTAATATTATATTTAATTTCTAATACTTGTTGTTTAATTTTTAACATGATTTTATTCATTTTTAAAAAATTTAAAAAGACCATAAAAAAGAAAAGTGAAATTGAATTTAAGAGGAATTAGTCTTGAAATTGAAATTCAAATTCATCATCACTACAGCTAGTAGCTTCATCACTGTCAGTTTGTACTTCGAGTACTGGTATATCATTTGTGATATTTTCTTCATTTGTTTTTTTATTGTTTTGTTCTGGTTCATCATCTGGGTAATAATTAGATTGATAAATTCTTTTAAGTTTTTTATTACTAATTTCTAATTTTCTGATAATATCAGTCAATACTTCAAGTTGTTTATCTTTTTCTTCAAGGTGTTTATCTTTTTCTTCAAGTTGATATTTTTGCTCATTAATAATTTTATCTTTAGCGTTGGTGATTGTAGGTATATATAGATCATAATCTTTTGATCCATCCGGATAAGCATTTGTCATAAAGGTATCTTTCATTTGAATTACGATAGTGTAATTCTTTTCAAGATAACGATAATATTCATCTAGTACATTTTTAAGTTTATCATTACCATAGTAATAAGAAATCATTTCTGAAATTTGATGCCATGCATACAATTTATTACTGAATCCTAAACCAAGTAGATATTCTTTAAATGTTCTTTTATCAATTTCTGATCTATCATCAATAATGAACAATCTAATTAATTCATCTAACTCTATAATATAAAGCTCATTATCATTATAGCATTGTTCTTTTATATCAAACATTCTTTTGATACTATTATCGAAAGTAAATTTATTTTGAATAGATTTTTTCTTTTCATAAGTATCAAGTATTTTTTGATAATATACTTTATTTGAACTAGTATTATCAATTTGATATTTTAATTGGGAAACTCTGTCATTTAAATCCTTTTCAAACAATTGAAGAATATATTTATAACGAAGTTTTGATGAAAACATTAGTGCGTTCATCAACATGTTAATCATAATCATGATATCATCAGCATTTGCTTCAGATGATTTACTAAAGTTATCACCAAAGTCAAATACAGTTAATGCAGTACCATTTAATTTCAGATAACTTTCTTCTAGTTTATCTGCAAATATTCTATCCGAATTAGTCATATGATAACGCTCATGATATTCTTTAACATATTTGAGATTTTTTTCTTCTGTTGTTATATAGAATACCAAATCAAAACGCATACTATTTTTTTTGGATTCAATTTCATACTGAATATAATCTTTGCTTTCAGAAAGAAAACTATGATTGATGACTGCAGAAATATCGTAATGAAGTTTTAGAGCACCTTTCAAAATATTCGTTGGCAAGACAATGTCTATGCTATCTGAACCAAAGGTGTATATATAGGTGGTACCCAATTTAAAAGCGTCATACTCATCTTTTGGATAATTCAATAGCTCAAATAGATATAAGTTCATATAATCTTGTGGTGACTTAATACAAAGACATAATTGCACTAGTTCTTTAAGTCCTATTTGTTCTGGCAAATGTTTTCGAGCTTTTGTTTTGGCTTTACTTAGTAGCGCCATATTGTAAGGTAGCATTTCATAAAGCTTTTTCTTAGAAATTTTTTCTCCAGTTTTCAACATATTGAAAGCGCGTAACATAAATTTGTAAGCTAAAATCTGTTTATGCATAGTAATAGTAATGCTAGCTTCCCTGGCTTCTTGTTTCAAAGATTCTCTCCATTTGTTAATTTCAGTTTCGGTTTTTTCCATAATTTTGCCTGTTAGTGGTACTTAAATAAATAAAAAATCATTTTTTATTGAAGAGTCTATTTTAAGTATTTTTCAAAAAATATTAATAATTTGATTATATATAAATTATTTGATACTAATATATCAATATGGTAATTCGTAAAATAAGTAAAAAAGAAAATATTATTAAATCATCAGATATTAAACCGACTGTAGAAAAAAATTCTAAAAAAGAAAATACAAAAAAGCTTAGCGGTGATGAACTATTTACTAAAATGTGGAGAGAAGCTGATGAAAAGGAAGCTCGTGAAAAAAAAGCTGTCGAGCAAAAGAAAATAGATAAGAAAAACGAAAGAATTCGTGCAGAGGGAATTATTATACCATATTTAGATTCTTTATCAGATCAATTGGTTGAGAAAAATTTATTTTCTTTTTGGGCTTGGCCTGATAGAAAGGGATTTAAAAAAATTAATAATACGACATATGAAAAAATAAGAGATATGGTAAAAAGTAATCCAAAATACTATGATCGTTTAATAGCTCATATAAAGTTGTATACTGGTCATACAAACAAGTATTCTAAAGCAGAAAGAGAATGGCTATCGGTTGACATATCTATATTTCACATAGATGAAGAAGGTAATATTAAAAATAAAAAAGATCCCAGTTGGGGATGTCACATATTATGGAAAGATAATGATTTCAAAATTTCTAAGTTATCATTTAGATTAATAGAAGAGTTAATGAGAATAGTTGCTGCTAAACAGCATACATGCGAAAGTTTAGCGGGATTTAGATTAGAAAAAGTTGTTAGTGATTTAAAAGCAAAAAAAATAGATATTAGTGAATTTTTAAACCCATTAGCCGGTATGTAAATTTATTTGATAACAATATAGGTAAATTCATAAAAAATGAACTGAGTTTAATCATTAAACTCAAATCCATCATTGAGTGTATCACTATCGTCACTATCCGATTGTACTTCAAGTGCTGGAATAGTATTTGTGGTATTTTCATCATTGTTTTCATTTGAGTCATTATCGGAGTCAGAGTCAACGTTATAGTCTCCTCTGCGCATTTTAACACGATTTTTCAAATCTTTGATAATATCAACTAATACATCAAGTTGTTTGTCTTTTTCTTCGAGTTGATTTTTATGATCATTGATAATTTTGTCTTTTTTGTTAATCATAAAAGGTATATAAAGATTGTAGTCTTTTGACCCATCTGGGTAAGCATTTTTCATAAAGGTATCTTTCATTTGAATTACGATAGTGTAATTCTTTTCGAGATAACGATAATATTCATCTAGTACGTTTTTTAGTTTATCATTATCATAATAATATGAAATCATTTCTGAGATTTGATACCATGCATAGAATTCATTATTAAATCCCAAGCCTAGTAAATAGTCTTTGAATTTTTGTTTATCAATTTCTGAATTATTTTTAATAATAAATAAATCAATCAGTTGATTAAGTTTTATTATATATAATTCGACATTATTATTGTAACACTGTTCTTTTATATCAAACATTCTTTTGATACTTTTATTGAAAGCAAATTCTTTTTGAATAGATTTCTTTTTTTCGTATGTTTCAAGCAAAAATTCATAATAATTTTTATTCGAGTTAGTATTATCAATTTGAGTTTTTAGATTTAAAACTCTGTTATTTAAATCTTTTTCAAATAACTGAAGCAGATATTTATAACGAAGTTTTGGAACGAACATCATCGCATTCACTATCATTTCTATCATATCATATATATCAATGGCATTTTCTTTAGCTGACGCACTGAAATTCTCACCGAAATCAAATATAGTTAGTGCAGTACCATTTAATTTTAGGTAGCTTTTCTCTAATTTATCTGCGAATATTCTATCTGAGTTAGTTGTGTGATAACGTTCGTGGTATTCT
>JACCEA012133886.1_pt1 | contig 12790 bp, 8 predicted proteins | sample 7449851 | NCBI WGS metagenome assembly JACCEA01 (sample SAMN15323453, study PRJNA562643) | freshwater metagenome | isolation source: river surface water | place: USA:Blue River Watershed | collected 2017-08-18 | reverse complement strand
TGGTTGGATTTTACATGGATGCAACTGAGATATCGAATCAGGAGTACCGCCAGTTCACCAACTGGGTACGCGACTCGATAGCAAATACTATTCTGGGTAATTTCAAAGATAATCCCGATGGTACGCAGCGTGTAGACTACAAGCGTATCAACTGGAAAGATCCTGAGTTGCAGGATCAGCTCGCTTCGCTTTTTGTTCCTGCTGAGCAATCAGGCTGGGGACGTAAAGAGATGGACGCTACCAAGCTGGTGTACACGTATCGTACATTTGATTATGCAGGTTCTATCCAGCATCCTACCGAGTCACGCAGCAAGTACATCGTTCAGCACGACGTGCCTGCATATCCTGATACCACTGTTTGGATGCGTCAGTTCAACTATGCGTTTAATGAACCAATAGCTATGCAGTACTTCTGGTTCCCCGGCTTTAACAGGTATCCTGTTGTAGGTGTTAACTGGAAGCAGGCAAGTGCGTTCTGTGTATGGAGGACAAATATATGGGTGGCAGAGCGTGATAAAGCGCATATGTACACTGAACATCGTTTCCGTCTCCCTACAGAGCAAGAGTGGGAGTGGGCAGCACGTGGCGGACGTAACCAGTCTCCTTACCCATGGGGTGGTCCATACATCATCAACAAGAAAGGATGTTATCTTGCGAACTTCAAACCAATGCGTGGCAACTACGCTGCAGACGGTGGCCTTTACACTGTTCCGGTTGATAAATATAATGCCAACGACTACGGTCTTAAGAACATGGCCGGTAACGTTTCTGAGTGGACCAACTCAGCCTACTTCGGAAGTTCTTACAATCATATGTCTGATATGAACCCGAATGTGGTTTACAATGCGAAAGACAACGATCCGTTGTATATGAAGCGTAAAGTGGTTCGCGGAGGTAGCTGGCGCGATGTTTCTTATTACCTGCAGGTGAGCACCCGCGATTACGAATTTGAGGACACTTCAAAAGCGTACATTGGTTTCCGTTGCGTATATACAGAAGTTAACCCGGCATTGAGTAATAGACGCCCGATGAGGTAACAGGACCACAGATAAAACACACCTAAACAAGAAAATAAATTTTAACAGTAAAAGAAAAACGGATAAAAAATGAATTCGATCGTAATATTCTTTGAAACAGACAGGGGTAAATACTTTAAGAACCTTGTGATCGGCCTTGGTGCATCGGTGGTTCTATTGGGAGCGCTTTTCAAGATCCAGCACTGGCCCGGTGGTAGCATCATGCTTACTTTGGGTATGTCTGTGGAAGTGTTTCTTTTTGCCTTGTTGGGTCTTCTCCCTCCTCACGCTGACTATTATTGGGAGCGTTTTTATCCGGATATCACCAAAAATCCACACGTTGAAGCTGTTGAAAAATACGGAAAAGACGCGCACAAAAAAGAAAGCTCAGTTAAGTCACTCGACAAGATGCTTGATGAGTCTTCTATCAATCCTCAGGTTATCAAACGCCTAGGCGAAAACTTCCAGAAATTCGGTCAAACCGTTGATCAGATAAAAGATATATCGGAAGTTACTGCAGCTACAGGTGCATATTCGGCAAGCGCTCGCGATGCTGCGAAAGCGCTGGGTGAAATGAAAGATACCTTTGCAGGTGCTACCAAAACAATGGGTGCATTCAATACTGCTGCAGACGACACAATGAAGTTCCACGAGCAGGTGAAAGTCCTTTCTAAGAACCTGGGTACGCTGAATCAGATCTATGAAGTGGAACTGACAGATGCTAACAATCACCTGAAAGCGATGAACAAGTTCTACAGTAATCTTGTAAACGCTTCTGAATCAATGGCTAACAGCGCTAAAGATGCTGCTAATACCAAGGAGCAGATCGCGCTTCTGGCTAAGAACCTCACAGTTCTTAACCAAATATATGGCAACATGCTCTCTGCGATGCAGGGTCGCTAGTTGTCGGTATTAAGAACAAGAAATGTAACTATATTACTAACGAATAGTAAAAGATAAAGAATGTCTATACCTAAAGAGCCGCGGCAGCTCATGATCAACCTGATGTATCTGGTTTTGACAGCCCTGCTGGCCCTAAACGTATCAAACGAGATCCTGAACGCCTTCAAGACGTTGAGTATGAGTATCGACAAGTCGAATCAGTCGATAGAGCAGAAAACGGCAGAAGTGTATGCAGCGATCAAGGAGAACGAAAAACAGCCGGGGCAGGCTGAGAAAGTACGTCCATACAGAGAGAAAGCCGACGAAGTAGTAAAACGCTCTGATGAATTTGTGAAATACCTGAACGAGTGGAAGAGGAGGATCGTATTGGAAGGTGGCGGTTATTCTGAAAAAGACAGCACACTGCCTGACAAAATGGATAACATCGACGCAACCACATTGTTGCTCGTTGAGAAACATGGAGGTGATACGCTACGTGAGAAGATAGCAGCTATGCGTCAGTTTCTGCTGGAGCAGGTTAAACCATCTGACTCAGCGGCAATGTCAAGGACGATGCCACTGCAGGTTGTGCCGGCTACGAAGAACGAACATAATCCTACAGGCGACTGGTCGATAGAGAACTTTGAGCACATGCCTGTGATGGCTGCCCTCGCGTTGTTCGCCAAGTTTCAGAATGACGTACGCGCAAGCCAGGCAGCTGTTATCAATAAGTTGTTTGAAGAAGCGCACTTAAAAGATATCAAATTCGATACGATTGCTGCGGTTGCAGTTCCAAAAACAAGTTACGCACTTGAAGGCGACAAGATCGAGGCATCTATCCTTCTAGCGGCTTTCAACAAGAGCAACAAGCCGGAAGTTAAAGGCATGAGCGGAGGTGGTTCTACCAAACCCGCGGTTAATGGTGTTGTGCCATGGGAGACGGTAGCCAAAGGAACGGGTCTTCAGACCATTAAAGGTAAAATTGAGCTCCAGACAGAGCAAGGTGTTATCTCAAGGGATTGGAAATTCGAGTACATGGTGGGTACTACCGGTGCTTCTATGCAGCTCGACAAAATGAACGTGTTCTATATTGGTGTACCTAACCCCGTTACTGTAGCGGCAGCAGGTTATTCTGTAGAAGACGTGTCACTTAATATCCCCGGTGCAACAGTACGCGACTCATCGCTGAAAGGTCACTACAACATCATTGTGGATAAGATCGGTAAGGTTACTGTTGGAATCAATGCAAAAACCAAAGAAGGTCCTGTTAAGCAAGTTGGAAGCATGGAGGTGCGTGTTAAGCGTATTCCTGATCCGATTGTGAAAGTTGGTGGTACTCCGGGTGGAGGTATGTCTGCATCTTTGTTCCGTATCCAGATCGCTCCTGCAGCAATTCTTGAAAACTTCGATTTCGATGCGAAATTCAAGATCACACAGTTTGAGTTTAGTGTGCTGCCGAAGGGAAGGGAAGTAGTTGGGCCATTCAAGACAACGAGCCAGACTGGTTGCCGCTTTGGTGATAAGTCAGAGATCAAGAAGGCGATGGATATGTTGCGTCCCGGTGACAAAGTGTTTATCGAAGGCATCAAAGCAGTTGGTCCGGACGGCAAAGTCAGGGATCTTGCTTCTCTGGTGTTCTCGTTGAACTAAAATTTTTGAGAAAAGTAGTTAAGAAGAATAGTTAACATAGTAAAAAATTACAGAAGGATATGACCGTTCTGAAATCATACAAGCTTACAGTTGCAGCAATGCTGATGATGTGTGGCAGTTCAGTTTTTGCACAGTCGGGTTCGACCGATCCAATGGTATCGGGATCAAACTCAGGTGTAAACAAGGACTGGTTGCCGTCACGCACGCCGGATGGTGCTTACGATCGCATTCCAATGAAGGATCGCATGAGGCAGCCTATACCATGGCAGAACATCAGGGAATCTGACATCCTTTGGAAGAAGAGAGTTTGGCGCGAGATCGATACCCGCGAAAAGCAGAACGTTGCTTTCAGGTACGCAGGCGATGAGCACACCGGAGGCGGTATGTTCATTGAGATCCTGATCGATGCTATCAAGAAAGGGAAAATCGTGGCTTACGGTACTTTCGATGATCGTTTCACTACTGTTCTTACAAAAGAACAAATCATGGAAAAGGTTGCCGGTAAAAGGGATACTGTTGTGTTGGAAGACCCGACAACGGGTGAAGAGATCCGTCAGGTGCGTATCTCGGACTTCAGGCCTGAGACCATCACACGTTACAAGTTGAAGGAAGACTGGATATTTGACCGTAACCAGGGGCAGATGGTGGTGCGCATCGTTGGTATAGCACCGGTTCAGGACCTTTACGGCGATGACGGGGTTTATCGTGGTCCTCAGTCTATGTTCTGGTTGTATTATCCTGATATCCGTGGTCTCCTCGCTAACTACGAGGTGTTCAACCCCCAGAACGACATGTTCCGTGCTACGTGGGATGAGTTCTTTGAATCAAGAATGTTCTCTAGCCGCATCACGAAGGTGAGCAATCCTTTCGGATCTATCGGAGGTGGTTACGGCGAAAGTTTTCAGGATCACCTGAATCCAATGGAGTCACTTTATGAAGGCAAAAAAGTTGCCGAAGAGATCTTCAACAAGGAACACGATATGTGGGTATACTAATATCCTCATCATATTCAGCTAATTTTGCAGAAAATACAAAAGCCTCCGTTTAACGGAGGCTTTTTGATACCAACCCCAATCGAAAATCTGACGTAAATGAGTGTAGAAAAACCATCCCTTGAGGTGTGCTTGTCTCCGGCATTGTTGCATTTGTACAACACGAAAGGTGCTGTTGTAGTAATCATTGATATTTTCCGAGCGACATCAACTATCACTGCTGCGCTGCACAATGGCGCCAAGAGTGTTGTGCCGGTGGCGTCAATATCGGAATGTATAGAGTTAGGCCAGAAGATACCTAACAGTCTAACAGCAGGTGAGCGAGATGGTAAAGTGGCGGAGGGTCTGCAATATGGCAACTCTCCTCTGGAATACCCGGCTTCATTTATACAGGACAAAGTGCTCGTATTAACTACGACAAACGGTACAAGGCTGTTGCATATGGTGCAAGATGCCGCCGAAATTGTAATCGGTTCCTTCCTGAACCTCTCGGTTTTATGCGATTATCTTTTGGCTCAAAATAAAAACGTATTACTTGGTTGCGCTTCTTGGAAGGATAAGTTCAATCTGGAGGATACCCTTTTTGCAGGCGCGGTAATTGATCGGATCGGTGCCTCTTTTGAAATTAACTGCGACGCAGCGAGGGGCGCACGCCATTTGCATCGTGCCACCGGAGGAGGCAATTATATTGAATTCCTTAAGGACAGCTCTCACTACAAAAGACTGTCTGCATATGGATTGCAGCACGACATGGAATATTGTTCCACGCCAGATCTGCATCCGGTAGTGCCGAGGCTGCATGGCAATGAGATAATCGTTGTGAATTGAGCAGCGAGACCGCTACTTGCGGGATAAGCACCCCATATCTACGTATATTTGCTAAAGTAACTGTAATAGTTGCCTTCGAACCCGTTGTTGTCTAACAAACGGTTGCTTTAATGCGCCTTATACATTTGCTGAAGTATAAACAGAACTTATGAAATTGACCATGTCTTTCATTTCACGGGCCGGCCTGAAGATGCTGCCGCTCATCGTGTTGCTACTATCGTCGATTGTGGCCAACGCGGCCTTACCGCCTATCACCGGAACTGCAAGTGTATGTGAGGGTAGTACGACAACACTGAGCAATGCTACGCCCGGTGGCACGTGGATAAGCGGTGCGCCGGCGATCGCAACAATTTCGGCGGCTGGTGTGGTGAGCGGTGTCGCGGCCGGAACGTCAAACATTACCTACACTGATGGCGTAAGCTCAGTATATGCTGTGGTAACTGTGAATGCAGTGCCGGCACCGATTGTGGGTACATCGGTGATATGTGTAGGCAGTACAGGAACATTGACAAATGCAACACCGGGTGGGTTGTGGACAAGCAGCAATCCCGCTGTAGCATCAGTGAGTTTCAGTACCGGAGTTGTAACAGGAACTTCAGTAGGTACAACAATGATATCTTACGTTATCCCATCTGGTTGTGCTGCTGTTAAAGTGCTGACGGTAAATCCGATCCCCGTCACAACAGTTGGCAGCTCTATAGTTTGTGTAGGAACGAGTACGACGTTTACTGCAAGCCCTCTAGGTGGTGTGTGGACGATGAGTCCGTTGGGAGTTGTTTCTATTGGCACTCCCGGTATTACAGGTCTTTCTGCCGGCGTCACTAACATTACCTACATTGCCGGTGGTTGCTCAACGTCGAGGACCATTACTGTTAATGCAGCAATTTCGCCAATAACAGGTACGTTGAGTGTTTGTGTTGGTTCTGCAACTACCCTTAGCAATGCAACCTCGGGTGGAACCTGGTCTTCGAGCAATGTGGGAGTAGCAGTAGTGAGCAGCACGATCGGGATAGTAACGGGTAATAGTTTGGGCACGGCAACAATATCTTACACTGTTGGCGGCTGTGTGACCACGGCGGTAGTATCAGTAAGTACTACCCCAAGTGGCATTACAGGACCGGCCAGCGTGTGCGTGGGATCAACCATTAGTCTGACCGGATATGGTGGTGTCAGCCCGACCTGGTCTTCAGGAACTACAACGGTGGCGACAGTTGGTACCAGCGGCATTGTGTCAGGTTTGGCAATGGGTACTGCGAATATTACGTACAATTCGGGGTGCGGTATTGTATCTCGAGTGGTTACAGTAAATTCTTCATGTGCGGGTACGCCAGTTACGGGAGGAGTGAGTGCGAGTACTTCGATCGTGTGCAGCGGAACATCATTGACATTAAACCTGCCAACATACACACCTGTGTGTGGGCATGCGATTCAATGGCAGTATTCGGCGGACGGATTGTCTTGGACTACGCTGCCCGGAGCGACGACCGTTCCTTATACATTCGCGCCGACTGCAGCGTATTATTACCGTTGCGGGATAACATGTGTGTCGGGTGGTACGTCGGCATTCTCGGGTCCGGTATTTGTGGGAGTTGACTTTTCTATAGGAAGTCACTCGGTGATCTCGTCGCCTGATACAGCGTGCAGTGCCACACATTTCTATATTGCTGCTTGTGGTGTGTCGCCGATGTTCAGTGTAAGAACTTATTTTGGAGATGGAGACACGCTCACTACCGCAATGAGCACTACTACTCTGAGTGATGCTCACATTTACCACAACTATTCGTTGCCGGGTACTTATACAGTTAAGCATATTCTGTTCAACGGCACTACTCCTGAGGATACCGTTACGTTTAACCATACGTATAACTTTTGTCGCACGTTACCAATAAGGTTCTATTACGATGCCAACCTCAACTGCGCATTTGATGCGGGTGATTCTTATAATGCTGCGCAGGTTTCCGTGCGAATAGATTCGGCAGGTGTGCCGGTTGATACGATTACGGCAACAGGAGGATTTTATTACAAGGCTTATGGGGCGCCCGGTACAGTATATGCGTTCCGTCCATATGCGGTGGAAGGAGGTTTGGTGGTAGCGTGCCCGGGCTCTGCCGTTATTTACGACACGATCGTTTCTTATGTGAATACGTATGTTCCGAAATATTTTGGTATCAGGTGCGGTTCGGCAAGTAGTGGGTTTGATCTGAAAGTGATGTCAACGACAACATCGGGTATCCACACTCAGCGTGTCAATATTATGGTGACCAATCGTTACTGTACAGCGGCCTCGCCGACGTTAACGGTGAAGCACAGCACGAAGTATGGATATTTCCCTGCAATATTCCCTTGCTATATGACAAGCCCTATACCAAGTACAGTGGCGGGTAATGTTGTCACATGGAACTTACCATCGATGGCTGCAAACAGTACCACCATGGTGACATTGTGGTTGGAAAGGACGCCTGCAATAGGTCCGTACCTGACACCGGGCGACACCGCATTCAGCGAAATATCTGTGTCGCCTACGACCGGAGATTTTGACCTTTCAAATAATGTGATCAATAAGGTAGATACAGTACGTTCGTCATTTGATCCGAACGATATTGCAGTGGCACCTGAGGGATATGTTGTGCCATGTACTCAACTGCAGTATAAAGTACGTTTCCAGAACACCGGAAATGATACTGCCCGTAACATCTATGTGTTGGATACGCTTTCATCAGATCTTGATCCATCCAGTCTGCAGGCTGTAATATCATCTCATCCGATGTTCGTGAGTGTGATCAATGACGGTGTGCGCAACATTGCGAAGTTTGAGTTTACAGGTATCAATCTGCCGGATTCATCTCATCACGGGTTGAGTGAAGGAATGTTCCTATTTAACATCAAGGCTAAGAGCACATTGGCAGATGGAAATGAGATCAGGAACAGGGTAGGCATCTACTTTGATGAGAATCCGGTAGTGATGACCAATGAAGTGGTGAACACCGGTGGCATTGCTCCTATCACCGGACCTTCGGATGTTTGTATCGGTTATCCGGCGCAGTTCCGTGATATCACAGCAGGCGGGTATTGGGCGAGTAGTGTTGCGACTGTAGGTACGATAGGGACAGCCGGTGTAATGAGCGGTCTTAGTGCGGGAACTACAGTGGTAAGTTATACTGTAACCAATGCCTGTACATCGCGCACAGCAACGAAGCTGGTTACCGTGAATCCGGTAGTGTCACCGACAGTCTCAATTTCAAGTGCGCCGGGAGATACAGTGTGTGCCGGTACGAGCGTTGCATACACGGCAGCATTCACCTATCCGGGATCTGCGCCCGTATACACGTGGAGGGTGAATGGTGTGAGTGTGGGAAGTGGTCCGACATATAGCTACATCCCTGCGGTTGGAGATACTGTGAGCGTTACGCTTGCAAGCAGTCAGGCATGTGCTATGCCTTCAATTGTTGCAGATACTTTGCCAATGACGGTGATACCAATGGCAATGCCTGTGGTGACAACGGGCGTAAGCCCTGACGATACGGCCTGCGAAGGCACGCCGGTTACTTTTAATGCAACGCCATCGTTTGGCGGGCCTACACCTTCATACATCTGGACTGTGAACAGTGCTGTAGTGGGTGGCAGTTCTTCCTATGTTTATACTCCGACCAATGGAGATATCGTTGTGTGCAGGATGGTGAGCAACTTCAGGTGCCGACTGACAGATACGGTGAACAGTGCCAGTGTGCATATGACCGTTGATCCGCTTTACATTCCTGTAATCTCGCTGAGTGCATCTCCGGGTCTCACAGCGCCTGCAGGCACTCCTATTATAATTACAGCAAGTGTGGTGAATGGTGGTCCATCGCCTGTATATGAGTGGTTGGTTAATGGACTTATCATTCCGGGTGCGACGACGAACACTTACACGAGCAGCACATTCGCAGACTATGATTCTATTGTTTGCAGAGTTACAGGCAGTGGTGTGTGTAGTATTGTTTCCTTCAATTACGTGTATGTTACTATTACACCGGTTTCTGTCAGTGATGTAATGTCAGGAACTGAACTTCATCTTTTCCCTAACCCGAACAAAGGTGGATTCAATATCAGAGGAACCCTTGGTGATCAGGCAGGTGAGCATGTGTCCTTCAGCATCACCAATTTATTGGGTCAGGAGGTATATGCCGAAGCGTTGCTAACCGGATCAGGAGGCGAGCTACAGCATCATATCGATCTGTCTGATGGACTAGCCAATGGTGTCTATGTGCTCACAATGACTAGTGGCGATAATAAGAAGTTGTTCCGTTTTGTTGTGGAGCGTTGATTGTTAGGCGCTTGCCATTAATGGTGTAGATTTGGTATAGCTATGGCAATGATAACTGTCACGGAAGCAGAAGCGCATATTTTGTCGAATATCACCTCCTTTGGTATCGAAGAGTTGCCATTCATGAGTGCACGTGGCAGAGTGCTGGCACAGGATATTTGTGCCGACAGACCGATTCCTCCATATGACAGGGTAACGATGGATGGGATTGCGATAGCATTTTCATCCTTTCAACGTGGCTTGAGGAAATTCCGGGTTGCTGCAACAATGGCTGCCGGCGATCATGTAGTATCGTTGGATAACGTTGAGGATTGTGTGGAGATAATGACTGGTTGCGTATTGCCGAAAGGTGCTGATACTATCGTGCGGTATGAAGATCTAAATGTTGAGGAAGGTTATGCAACTGTCAACTCTGATCAGATAAAGCAGGGCGCGAATGTGCACCGCAAGGCTTCAGATAAACAAGCGGGCGAGGTAGTGGTGACCGCAGGAACAGTTGTTGATGATGCAGTGGTGAGTATGGCTGCATCAGTTGGTGCATCCGTATTGAAAGTGCGCAAGTTGCCGACGGTTTTGGTGGTATCTACCGGCGATGAGCTGGTGGATGTGAGTGATCAGCCTGCACCTTTTCAGATAAGAAGATCAAATAGCTATACGATCTCATCGGTATTGAGGAGGTACGGCATTGATACAGAGCTTGCGCATGTCAAAGACGATGAATCTGCAATAGAAAGCCTGCTGGATAGTGCGCTTGCTGAATACGATGTACTCATATGGAGCGGTGGTGTATCTATGGGTAAGTATGATTATTTGCCATCAATGCTGCAAAAAAAAGGTGTTGTAGAAGTGTTTCACAAAGTGCAGCAGCGACCAGGGAAGCCGTTCTGGTTCGGTAAAGGAAAAACGGGAACTACGGTGTTTGCTTTTCCCGGGAATCCCGTTTCGGCATTTTTGTGTTTGCACAGGTATTTTTTGCCTTGGTTGCATGCTTGTGTAGGTTTGAGGCAGCAGGCACATTTTGCGGTGCTGGGTGATGATGTCTCGTTTGCGCCTGCATTGCAGTATTTCATGCAGGTGCTGGTCAGTCAAAACGAAAGCGGACAGCTTGTTGTCAAGCCGCTGCCCGGAAATGGTTCGGGGGATTTTTCTAATTTGCTGCAAGCAAATGCATTTATGGAGCTTCCTGCCGACCGGTCTGAATTTTCAGCGGGAGAAGTCTTCAGGATCTGGCCATTTAAAAATATTGTAGCGTAATGAGTGGATTTACACATTTGGATGAAGGCGGACAGCCAGCAATGGTTGATGTGTCGGCCAAGCAGATAACCAGTAGGACCGCCCGGGCACGTAGTGTTGTGGTGTTGCCCGAAGAAGTGATGCGCCATTTTGTGAACGGTGAGATCAATGCTCCCAAGGGAGCTGTATTTCAGACGGCGATCATTGCAGGTATTATGGCCGCAAAAAGAACAGGTGAATTGATTCCCTTGTGTCACCCACTGGGCATGGATAATTGCAGCATAACGGTTGGTATTAATGAAGCCAATGAGGTGGAAGTGGATTGTACCGCATCGGTAAGCGCAAAGACGGGGATAGAAATGGAGGCGCTGGTAGGGGCGAGCATAGCCGCATTGACGATATATGATATGTGCAAGGCAATGAGCCACGATATTGTGATAAAGGAGACCCGGCTAATGGAAAAGACGGGAGGTAAACGAGATTTTAAACGCGATTGATTCCAAGGGCATGGCAGCATTGTATGGATTGGTCTTGGCGGGAGGGCGTAGTGTGAGGATGGGCCGCGACAAGGGGGCTATGGTTTGGCATGGTACTGAACAACGGACATACGCTGCTGAACTATTGAGCAGGTTTTGTGAGAAGGTATATATATCATGTCGTTCAGGGCAGGAGGAGGAGCTGGCGGGCGATTATCCGTTGCTGGTTGACAACGTGGAGGGTAGTGGACCGATCGTCGCTTTACTTACTGCTTTTGATTATCAGCCCGAAGTGGCATGGATGGTGCTCGCCTGCGACCTGCCACTCATAACAGAGTCTACTTTGGCTTTTCTTACCCTGGACCGGGACGAGAAAATGCTGGCAACTACCTTTAGAAGCCCTTTTGACGGCTTGCCTGAACCACTGGTAACGATTTGGGAACCTGCGTCGGCTCCAATTCTGAGGCAGCATCTGGCGGATGGGTATAGGTGTCCCAGAAAGGCATTGATCAGAAATGAACAATATATAAAGCTCCTTTCGCCACCGGTCCAGGACGATCTGATGAATACCAATACTCCGGAGGACGCCGAACAAGTGCTCAGGATTCTTGGGCAAAGGGCCGGAATTTGACGGTTTGAGGTTGATTCTGAGCAGAAAATCAGTGAATTACGCAAAGTTATTCACCGTCCACCCAACCAAAATAATACATAATCTGTCTTTTATAGCTGTCAGGTCGTCAGACTGAGGTCGTACTCATTTGATGATTTGGGATTTGCAGTACAGATCTTTACACATCAAATATTGGTGTTATAGTATAAAAGAAATTGTTATGAGGAAAAACTACTTTTATTTACTTTTTGGTCTTGCGTTTTTGTTCCAGGTGGGCTCGGCTACTGCTCAGCTGGTAGGAACAAACTGCTATTTGCAGGGTAGGTACCTGGAGATAGGCATGAACAACAATGCGTCGTTTGGTACTTGTAGCGGCATTCCACCTACGTATCACCCGCACACACCGGGTACCGGAAATCTGGCAGAGGTATACGACTGGGGAAAAGACGGTTGGACGGTAGGTACACCACCCTACATGGGCGATTATACTTATCCGGGTTCTCCGTTTGAAGGATGGGAGCTGCAGATAGGTGGTGGCCGTGTACAGGCGTTCCAGAACTGTGCCGGAACTATGACTGCTTCTGTGGGGGGTATGACCATGACAGGTAATCTTACATCATATACGAACACAGGTGGTCGTGCGATAGGTACGTGGACCGGCACTGCAACGTCAGGGGGGGCTACATTGGCTATAAGGCAGGAAACAAGAATAGACACTTTGGGTTCAGCTGTGGTTGTGACCACTGTATTGCGTAACACGTCAGGTGTAACTGCTCCGAACGTATATTACATGAGGTCTT
>JACCEA011693083.1_pt1 | contig 12790 bp, 9 predicted proteins | sample 7449851 | NCBI WGS metagenome assembly JACCEA01 (sample SAMN15323453, study PRJNA562643) | freshwater metagenome | isolation source: river surface water | place: USA:Blue River Watershed | collected 2017-08-18 | reverse complement strand
GCGAGAGGACAGAGCAAAGCTAGTGTCTCAGACGCTCGCTGCCTTTGGTCGCATTGACGTACTGATTAACAGCGCATCGAGTTTCTATCCAACCCCGGTCGGCACTGCCACTGAGCAAGATTGGGATGATTTAATGGCCAGTAATGCCAAGGCGCCGTTCTTTTTATCCCAGGCCTTCGCTCCAGAACTTGCCAAGAATAATGGCTGTATTATCAATATGGTCGATATTCATGCCGAAAAACCTTTACAGTCCCACCCGATTTATTGCATGGCAAAAGCTGCGCTGGCAATGATGACAAAGTCGCTTGCCAAAGAATTAGCGCCTACAATCAGAGTGAATGGTATCGCACCCGGTGCCATTTTGTGGCCTGATGCCGCTTCTGGCGCGCCTGCACTGTCAACGACGGATAAAGCGGCTGTCCTTGCGCAGATCCCGCTGGGGCAATTGGGTCAAACGACAGATATCACGCAAACGATGTTGTTTTTGCTGCAAGCGCCTTATATCACCGGACAAATCATTGCGGTCGATGGCGGTCGTAGTTTAGGGGCAGCAAGTAAAGCCTAAATCGTGCCTAAATCGTGCGTTTGCTAAGTCTGTCGAACTTCAATAGTGCTGGAGTGCTTTTCACTAAACATTTCAGCATTGAATGAGTTCAGCATGAGACTGTCGGAGGCGCTATGCAACTACTTCATAAAACTATTCTATGCCCATTCTGTGGTCACCCGACCCACATTACTGTCGACACCAGCGGTGAAGATCAAGATGATATTGAAGACTGCAGCAACTGCTGCAATCCCATCCACATTCGAATGCATAAAGATGACCAGCATCGAACGGTGCAAATTTTCGTTGACGCCGACGATGAGCAGCTTTATTAAAGGGTTTTATATTCAAGGGTCTTGTCAAATGGCTGAGTCAGTTCCTACTGATGCCATTTATTGAATGCAATTGATTAAATGGCAGTTTCCAAACAGCATTCGCTGAGGCATATATGAAACGTTCCAAGGAACATGGCGCAATCATGGTTTTACCTTGGAACGCATACTCTGTGGTTGCTTTAATTTATTGGGATGTAATCAGCCCTTTTGCGGCAAGAACTCGTTCGACAGTTTGCACGATACTGACACTTTGTTGGTCCATCTCAATATTAATCCAATCTCCAACTTGACGAGAACCTAGCGTCGTTACTTGCAAAGTTTCTGGAATGAGATACAACGAAAAATCGGTTTGATTCACCTCGCCGACCGTTAAGCTGATGCCGTCAACAGCGATAAAACCTTTGCTGAAAATAAACGGCAGCAAATTAGGTGGCAGACGTAACATCATCTGACAATTCGTTTCAGTGCGCTCTATTGCAATTAACTCTGCCATGCCTTGGATGTGACCCGATACGATATGCCCGCCAATTTCATCGCCAAATTTCAGTGATCGCTCAAAATTGACTTCACTACCAATCCGTAACAATCCCAAATTGGTCAGTTTCAGTGTTTCAGCAATAACATCAAACTGCACAATCCCTTGTTCAATCGTAAATTCGGTGGCCGTTAAACATGTGCCATTAATAGCGATACTGGCACCGCGCTGCAAATTTTGTAAAAACTGCGGCTCAACTTGTAAAGTAAGAGTTCGAAATTGTTCTTTATCAATCACTTCAATTACTTTTGCTTTGGTTTGGACGATTCCGGTAAACATGATGGACCTTAAATATGCTAAAGTAGAGCCTCTTATACGCCAAATCGGCGTGAACAGATGTGAGATGTCATGGTACCTTTTTCCCGCTTCGAAGCCAAAACCATTCTGAAATTATCAGGCCCAATCGTCATTGCCCAACTCACCCAAACCATGATGTACGTCATCGACACTTTAATGGCGGGTCGCGTCAGTGTGACCGACATGGCCGCAGTTGCTGTCGGTTCTGCATTATGGTTGCCCATCCTGCTAACTTTTCAGGGGCTGCTGATGGCATTAACGCCGATTATCGCGCAGCATTTTGGCAGCAACAACACCAGGGCAATCCCGAATGATTTATATCAAGGTGCACTGCTGGCATTGTTATTAAGTTCATTGATTTTTATTGGGATGCAATTTATTCAAGTCCCGCTGAGTTACATGAATATTGATGAAGAAATGAAAGTCAAAGCATTGGCTTATCTTGATTATGTCGCTTATGGCATTTTTCCTGCCGCTGGCTATATGATTTTGCGCAACTTATATGAAGGCATTGGTTATACCAAAGCAGCGATGTGGATTAGCTTTATCGGGATTTTGGTGAATATTCCGGCCAATTACATTTTTATCTACGGCAAATTTGGCATGCCCGCATTGGGCGGCCCAGGCTGCGGTTTAGCCACATCTTTGGTATTTCTTGCCATGTTTTTTGCCATGGTGATTTATGCGCTTTATGGCAAACGAACCGCATTGTATCGACAATATCCGCCAACTCTTGCTATCAACTTCGCTGCGATATGGCGAATTTTAGCGCTCGGCACCCCAATCGCTTTTGCCATGTTTTTCGAAGTCACGCTATTTACTTGTATCCCCTTGATGATTGCCCATCTTGGGCCTGAAGTGGTTGCCGCCCATCAAATTGCCAGTAACTTTTGCGCCATGGTGTTTATGTTGCCTTTGTCCATTGGACTTGCCACCACAATTCGTGTGGGGCATCTGGCTGGGGCAAAAGATTTACCGCAAGTGCGGCAAGCCATCGGCTCTGCCCTGATCATTGGAATTGGTCTTGCTTTGGCAATCGCATTGATGACGTACCTACTTCGAGACCAAGTGGCTGGTCTTTACAGCAAAGATCCACAAGTATTGATGCTCGCCGCTGGCATCCTCATTTTGGCTTGCTTTTATCAAGTCAGCGATGCTATTCAGGTGATCTGCAGCTGTGCCCTGCGGGGCTTGAAATATACCAAACCCATTTTTTATATCACCTTTATCGCCTACTGGCCGATTGGTTTTGGTATCGGCACACTGCTGGGCCTAACTGACTATCTAACCGCAAAAATGGGAGCAGCCGGCTTTTGGATTGGCATAGTGATCGGATTGTCAGTCGCGGCGATATTACTAGGTATGTTGCTACATCACCGATTAAATCGGATCGCTCGAGATGGCTTTATTGATGACGATACGCCTGTACAAGCAGTACACTAAATCGACACATTGCCGAGTTGCGAACCTAATCCGCAGGCTCACGGCCCGTTCTAGCTGGGTATTGTTCGGTGTTTTATTGTTAGCCATGCTCACCAGTTGCACGCCAAATTCTGACAGCGAATGGGATGTGTATCGAGATAGGCTAAGCCGCACACTTGAAATTGAACTCAATCCGCCATCCCCACTGAAACAGCCTATAGCACCGCTACCCAATAAAAATCCATCGAATTTTCAAGATATAAACCTTGATTTGAGCCAGCTATTAGCACTGGATAGTTGTGGACTCTCCGCCGATAGCAAAGATCTGTCGAGTTTAATTGCTGAACGCAACAGCATTCTTGGCAAAGTCATGACCCCATCGACGCAATTACATTACGAATTACAGCTACTAAAGTCGCTCAATTATTGTTTGCAGAGCACCAACGCGAATTCGGCACAATTGAGCATCGCAGCAAAGCTTGATGAGGAATTAAGCCAAGAGTTACAGGCTATTTCGGCCCTAAAACAACAGCAATTACCTGAGCGGATGCATGCTTTTCTGCTGCAAGATGATACTTTGCGGCAGCAGCTGCAAGGCAGCCAAAGACCATTAAACTTAAGCTCGGGTCAAGCAACAGAAACACTTGGCGCACTCGACAATTTAGTTCGATTACGCCTCGCAGTCGCAAGCCATGATTATGATGCAGCCATCGCAATCGATATCAATCAGCAACTGGCTTTACTCTATCAAGGTCAAGTAATTGCCGATCTCCAACATAGCCTCCGTAGTAATCTGAATCAGCTCAAAGCATTGAATGATGCGCTGCAACATTGGCAACCGCACTGGTGTAAATCAGCAACCCAAAACATTCTGCAGCAGGTGTTATTGCAAGTGTTTATTGGCCGAGTTCAAGTTCAGCTTGCTCACCAAGATGGTATTGCTCAGCAAATCATCCCCAAATTGAGCGAGCTTTATCGAGAAACACCTTTCGCCCCTGCAATTCATCTGCGTTTTGAACAACCCTGGCAAGCATTACATGCTGAATTAAAACGTCATATTGCTTGGTGGCAACAACACGAAAAACAATGTCAAAAGGCTTAGAAACGACAATTTCATGGCCAAGTCGCACAAAAATACAGCAAGCACAAGGGCAAAACCAAAAACTGCTTGCAATCCCCTCTTTCAAAAAATACTATAGCGTCCGTCGAGCATCAGCTCACAGAGTGCGTCCTTAGCTCAGTTGGTTAGAGCACCACCTTGACATGGTGGGGGTCGGTGGTTCGAGTCCACTAGGACGCACCAATCTCTATAATAATCAAATTCTTCTGCTTCCACCTTCTTTCGCCCATTTGCTAAATTTTTGGTGGTTAGTCAGTAAATAAATTCAGTTGTGCTTGTCTGCTGTCTTTGGTCACTTTTGACATGCTGGATGGTAAAGCCAATTTCGAATTTGCTGCTTGCGCCCCCTGAGCACTTAGTCTTAACGCCGTGATTTCTGCTTTGGCTTCGCGATGAACCCATGTGAAATCGACTAAAGGTTTAGGATAATGTTCACAGCCATAACGCCTGCGCAATTCCTCTGGCATTTGTTCGGGAGCAAAAATCCAGGTGGTTGGCACCTCTGCCAATTCTTGTACCCACTTCCTGATAAATTCTCCCTGAGGATCAAGGTTTTGCGCCTGACTCAGTGGGTTATAAATTCTGAGGACCTGGTTGCCGTTGGTTCCGCTTTGCATCTGCACTTGCGGGTAATGAATACCAGGTTCATAGTCGATAAAGAGTTTGGCTAGCCATTCAGCAACTGGTTGCCAAGGCAATTTGAGACTGTAACAAGCAACTGAAACCAGCATCGCTCGCATCCGAAAATTGATCCAACCGTTGACAGTTAAATAACGCATACAAGCATCAACCAACGGCCAGCCTGTTTGCCCTTGCTGCCAACAGCGCAATTTTTCCGCATCAAATGGCCGATCCAATTGATTATATAACTGATGCATATTTTGCACTTGCGCTTGAGGATTAGACTCTAGCTTTTGAATAAAATAACAATGCCACACGAGCCGGGAATAAAAAGCCCTGAGGCTTCGTTGCCACTTGTTGCCTAGAGATAGCTGTTGTCGATGTTGCTGCTGGGCTTTTTGCACTTGCCGCAATAACTCTCGGATACTGATAGTGCCATAAGCCAAATGTGGACTTAAGCGAGAACAGCCCCACTCTGCCGTTAATGGTGAACTGATCGTTGCTTGATACTGTTTGCCCCGATCCTTTAAAAAACTTTGGCAGAGTCGCACCCCCGCAGTTCGCCCCCCGACTTGCCCTTGCACGAGCGGCATCGGATCCTCAGAAACAAACTCAGGTAACTGCAAAGGGCTCAGCAGTTCTACTGCACAATTCGCTTGATGTTCGGCAAAAAATTGCTGGATTTGCGCTGCATATTGTAAACCATTCATTTGCAGAGAAGGTTTTGGCCATGGTGCAGCACTGACAAATTTTTCCCAGCGTTGTTGCCAACTTTGCGGCGGGCCTGACATCTGCTGAGGCTTATTTTTTGAAGCGATCGAGTGCGCATGTGCCCCGTTTAAATTGGCTCCGTTTATATTGGCAGACTTCACGGTCTTGGGCTTTCGACAGAATTTTTTGCCACGAAATACCGCAAATTGTTGGTACTGCAGCCAACTTAAATTGCGTTGCTTGCACCAATTGCTGACAGCGATATCGCGTTGATAAGTCCAAAGATTACCAGTTTCTTCATGGCTGTAGAGCGTAAATTGGCCAATGGTCTGGTGAAGTAAATCCAGAACATCTAAAACCGCCCCCCGAAAAACCAGCAACTGCCCCCCTTGGCTTTCTAGGGTATGCGAGAGTTCAACTAAGCAATCTTTAATGAACAACCATTGCCGATTACTGGTGTCGTTTAGTTGCCAATATTCATCTTCAATCACGTAAAACGCGATCACTGGCCCAGCCAAACTTGCTTGATATAAGGGCTGATGATCGCTGATCCGCAAATCACGTTTAAACCAGACTACTTGGGCTAATTGCATCGATTGTTTATTTAGCGGGACCATAATGGCAATAAACGAAGCATCTGGCGGAATAGTTCACTGAAATTGCACTCTCTACTTAAACGGCCTGTAAAAACCGCCAACAAAAAAGCCCTTCATCATGTAGGGCTTTTTATAACAATCAAATTGATTGTGAATTTTCTATGCTCGTATTCAGCGTTATACAGATTCAGTCTCACAACAAAGATTTAAAACACGAAATCAATACCCACACTCAGTAATCTTGCATCATTGTGGTAGCTGAAATCATACCAAGGTGAACGATCGCCTTTGTCAGAAAAATCATTATATTCAACCTTAATGGCTGCTTCAGCGCCAATATTATATCGGACGCCTAAGGTTAAGATTTGATGCTCTTCTGCATCGCCAGTGCCGAACCCTTGCCAATCTTTACTAAGCTCCAATTTCGCCGAAGATAAGCCGATGTATGGCTGCCAAAGTTCATGGTTGTAAACAGCACTCACGTAATAAGTTGGGAATTTCGAGCCGTAGCCATCGTCATACATCACATAGTTATAATCGAACAACAAAGTGACATACTCAAAGGTAAAACTCCCGCCAAGACCGATAAAATCTAAATCAAAATCGGTTAATGGCCAGTCGCCTGAAATCATCGGTGAACCGTCAGGGTTAAAACGACGCTCAATCACTTGATCTATGGTGCCATCGCCATCTAAGTCAAATTCATCTCGGTAAAAAACTTCAGCCGTAGTGTTGTAGTGAGTTCTAAAATAGGAGGCTCTTAAATCAATCCAATCATTACTAAAAGCAACATTCACACCTAAAATTTTACTCCAAGTGACATCAGCAGTGCCGTTAATGTAAATCCCTTGCTCAGGGAAATAATAACCGCCACGATTGCGCCAAAAATCATGGGATTTAATGTCCCTTTGCGTCTCTCTACCTGCAAACACACTTGGGCTGATGGTCCAATCGTTCACGTGAAAGGCATGATTATAGGTAATGCCGTTGAATTGAGTGATCTCCCACCAATACAAGTTGGCTGGAGGCCTGATCCAAGGATAGGCATAACCAACCTCCATATATTCGGAAAAATAATACATCGGCAACATCCGTCGCCCCACCATGAGTGAACCATCTTGACCGACTTGATAGCTCAGATAAGCCCAATCGACATCGGGTTGCCAACCATCCGCACCTTTAGCGACTAATTGAATCGTCGCCGACAAATCAGCCATGATTTCTGCGCGCATTTGCAAAGCAACCATGGACTCCTGCTCGAAATCGATATCCTCGGTGTAAAACGCATAATCGTAAAAATCAACTTGGAACTCTTTCTCGCCTGATGGATCAACTTCTCCGCCTACAACTTTCCCGGCAACCAATGAACCATAACCACTGATCTGTATGCGATCATTCGCCATGGCAACAGAGCTTAGTATCAAGCTAAGACAACATAAAATTTTCAACATAATGCCCTCCTCAGTAAGTGATGGCTACGCGCACTGCGGGCGTAACTTCACTTGCAGGAATCACCCCAATCGTTGATGGATTTTCAGCAACCAGTTTTAGCATCTCGCTGGCGTTGACTTCTTTCGGTGGACTGCCTTTGCCTGTAAACATCACCTTAGACCAGAATGCTTTGAGTTGAGCATCAGAGCGGCCAAGCGCTTTATTATTGAATGCTGACTGAGTTGCGTCTCCTGCCGTTAAATTGAGGATTATCGCGGGTTTACCATCAGCAAAACTTTTTTGCCGGCCGGTAAACAAATTTTTGATATCTGCATCAGCCAAAGCCTGCTGATTGGATGGATGGACTATGACTGCAATTTCTTGCGCAGCAATCCCTTGTGAGCAAAACCAACAAACTGCAGAGAGGATCAAGGTTTTTTTCATCATCTAAACTCCTGAGCGTCGTATTCGCTTTTTCAGTGTAGTTTAGGAAAGTAAAACCGCCCAAAAAATAATTAAAAATACCGATTAAGGCAACTAGAGTGATTTAAAAAAACAAATGAGAATTCTATCCAATACTAAAATTGAATGATCAATGCCCGCTTAAACTGTCGTTTTATCTTGATTTGAGAGCCACCACCATACCGACAAACCGATTGACCCCAGCCCCCACATCTTCTAGGCCACTGGCAACTTGATTAATGCTATCTTCGCCGTGTAGTGCAATATCATTTATTGCACTCAACTCTTTCTCCATATTGGCAATCAAGGTTGTATTATTGCCAACTACTTGGGTAATTTCAGTCGTTGCGCTCGCAGTTCTTGCCGCTAACTTCCTCACTTCATCAGCAACAACCGCAAATCCTCGTCCAGCGTCGCCTGCTCGAGCCGCTTCAATCGCAGCATTTAAAGCCAATAAATTGGTTTGATCCGCAATGGCGCGGATAGTCACGACAATTTCATTAATACTTTTCGATTGTGTCATCAGCTTATTGCCAAGATTGGTTGCCTCTTGTACTTGATTGGCAATTTGATGCGAGGTTTCAACGGCTTCATGCAATACTGTGACGGCATTACTGGCAATTTGAGAGGTTTGCTCGGATGTAGCAGCAGCCAGTTCGACAGCCTCCATCGTTGCAGCGACTCGTTCTGTGATATTCGCAGCAAATTTCACGATTTTGTAGACTCGACCTTCAGTATCGAAGATTGGGTTATAACTGGCTTCTAACCACACTTTATGACCTTTGCTATCCACTCGTTCAAAGCGCCCAGATTTAAACTGTCCCGCAGCAATTTCCTGCCAAAACCTCGGATGATCGCGATAAAAATCATCATAACAAAACATGCGATGATGCTGATTGGTGATTTGCTCTAACCGATAGCCCATGGTGTTAAGAAAATTAATATTTGCCGTCAGAATTTTGCCTTCAGGGGTAAATTCGATGATTGCCATAGAGCGGTCGATGGCGTTGTAAGTTTGCTCTTTACTGACCATCCGTGTGTGCATCTCGGTCACATCATTAGCGATTTTCACCACTTTACAAACCTGACCTTGCGCATCTTTCACTGGAAAGTAAGTCGCTTCGAGGTAGAGCGAATGGCCAGATTTATCAATTCGCTGATAAGTGCCTCTCAAAGGCTCGCCTGCTGCCAATCGCTGCCAGAATGTTTGGTATTCCGTGCTTTGTTGATAGCTCTGGGTACAAAACATGCGATGATGTTGTCCAACAATATCATCTAAAGCGTATCCCATTGTTTTTAAAAATAATTCGTTGGCATCAATGACTTTGCCATCTGGCGTAAAACAAATATAAGCCGTGTGCATTTTGACTGCATTGAGCTCATCTTGGCAGCGTTGTAGCAGAGGATCGGGCAGAGAAGTTCTAGCTTGAGTATCACGCTGATTGAAGAACAACATAACAACCTCGATTGTTGAGCTTAATCCATTAAGGTTGTGGATAAAACAAATTTGAATAATGCATTCTGTTTTTATTTACGCATTCCTTTTCAATTTAGACCTTTCTTCGTAAATTTTTTTTAATCGGCTATGCTAGGAAGATGATTCAAATCGGAGAATTGTCATGAATTCTGAACAGGCACGCTTACAGACAATTCGCGAATTTGATCTGTTTAAAGCTGAGGAAAATCAAAGTTTAAATGAATTGATGGCTGCCCTTGCCAAGCTATTAAATCTCCCTGTGGCTTTAGTCAGTATCATTGATGAGCATGAACAGTTTTTTAAAGGCAAATTTGGTTTTGAAGCTAGCTGCACTCGTCGAGAAGATGCGTTTTGTAATGTAGTCGTTGCGTTAAAAGCGCCTCTGCATGTCAAAGATGCGAGTTTAGACAGCAGGTTTGCACAGAACCCGTTAGTGACTGACAACCCACATATCCGATTTTACGCTGGTGTTCCCTTAAAGTTAAACCAGCAAAATATTGGCGCTGTCTGTGTGATTGATATGGTCCCTCGCGAGTTATCCGAGGAACAATTTGCCGTCTTAGAGAAGTTTTCTGCCCATGTGAGCGCATACCTTGAATTGTTAAGTTCTCAAAGACAGCTACAGCAGGCCTTCGCTCTGGTAGATGACAGCCCTGCGGTGCTTATTAAATGGCAACCGTTACCATTGCTGAAGTGCGTTTATCTCTCCAACAGCATCGAAAGCCTATTTCAAATTTCCAGAAATGACCTACTGCTCCAGAACAATTTAATAGACTTTATCGACAAAGATCAGCAAGTTGAATATCAATTTTTATTCAAACATCATGAGCAAGGACTCAGCTTAGGCCAAATCAATCTCCAGCTCCATAATCGCTCTGGCAGGCAATTCTGGGTCCGTCTGCTGACGAAAGCATTTTTTGATGCAAGTGGGCAGCTGCAAAGTATTCATGGCTTGCTGACCGATAATACCAATCAACATTTTCTTGAGCAGAAAATCAATGATGCGAACCAGCAAATGCGCATGGTTTTGGATGCTTCGGGTTTAGGCACATGGACTTTTGATCTTGTCGCTGCCCAAATGAAAGTCAATCGCCGTTGGTGTGAAATGCTGGGGCTTGATCTCGAATTTTATGATCCTCATAGCTACTTTTGGCGAAGTTTAATCCACCCAGCCGATTTAAATGAGCTTGATAATGCGCTTCAGACGTTAGCCACACAGGCGAGTGCAAATTTACAACTTGTCTACCGTTTGCGCCATGCCAAAGGCTATTGGGTTTGGATTGAAATCTACGGCAAAGTCGCCAAGCGTAATAGTGAAGGGAAAATACTGCAATTAAGCGGTACTCACCGTGATATTTCTGCTAATAAAATCGCGGAACTCAATCGACAAAAACAAAGTCGGATGCTGAGTTTCCTCAATAAAGCCCACACCAGTTACCTGCGTCAGCAAAACCTGACTTCCGCCTGTGATGAAATATTGCCTGAACTTCTCACAATCGCCGACAGCCAGTTTGGCTTGATTTGCCAGTTGAAGACTAGCAAGTCAAAATCTCAGTTTTATATCAAGGCAATTGCGCTCAAAGCCATCGAAGATGTGATGGTGAGTAATCTGCTTACTACAGATATATCTTTACCGATTGAGATTTCTGCGGTGCAAGTCGCAGTACAATCCGGTGAAAAATATTGTGTTTTTAATGAAGCAACAGATTGGAATGAGTTGAGTAATTTCATCAATCTCCCCCTCAATTTGCAACATGGGATGATGCTTGCGATCGCGGATCAGACCACATTTTATGGCATTATTTTACTATTCAATAAAATTGGTGGATACCATGCGCAAGATGCCGAGTTTCTCCAACCCGTGCAAGATGCGCTGTCCTCCTTGTTCTATGCTGTGAATCTAATTGAAAGCAAACAAAAAGTAGAACAACAACTGCAACATCTGGCAGTTTCTGATCCGTTGACCAAGTTAGCGAATCGCCGCGGTTTTATCGATTATTGCGCAAACTTACAAAAGGAAGCACAAAGCCTAGTGTTCGCTATTATTGACATCGACAACTTCAGCACCATCAATCGCCAATACGGACTGAATATAGGCGATGCTGTGATCCAACAAGTTGCAGAACGGCTGCACAGTCAGTTGAGGCCCGATGATTTATTAGCTCGATTAGGCAGTGATGAATTTGTGTTGGTGATGCCCAATATTGAAATTGATACCGTCACATTGTTACTTGAAAATATTCGTCTCGAATTCTTAGGAATACCACTACGGATTGACAAAGAGGATCTTTTTATCAGTTTAAGTATCGGCGCTCGTTATGTAATGGCAGATGAAGACTTAAATATCGACCAGCAGATCCAAGAGGCCGATGAAGCCTTGAATAAAGCCAAAAATGTGGGCGGTGCTTGCTTAATGTGGTTTTAAATCCATCTGCAGAGTTCAGAACAACAAGCCGATTAATTACTTAAAGTTATAAACAATACATTTTTGGTTGTTTTTGTTTTCTAAAAAAACTCCTATCCTACCCTCATAGAAGTTCAGATGTCTAAAAGACAATTGTCTCCATTGAGGTTCAAATGTTCAAACTCAAAATATCTAGCCTTGTTCTTAGCGCTTTGCTATTAGCAAGCCCACTTGCCGCCAAAGAATACCGACTGCTGAATGTTTCATATGATCCAACGCGTGAATTTTATCGGGATCTCAACCAAGCATTCGCCAAAGACTTTAATGCCAAGACTGGAGACACCGTAAAAATTGAGCAATCGCATGGCGGTTCTGGCAGTCAGTCGCGCTCAATTATTGATGGTCTTCGTGCCGATGTCGCAACCCTTGCTCTAGCGGGTGATATCGATCCGCTAGCGCAAGTTGCAGGTTTATTGCCCAAAGATTGGGAAAAAAAACTACCTAATAATTCAGCGCCTTATACTTCAACCATTGTATTCTTAGTGCGCAAAGGCAACCCAAAAAATATTAAAGACTGGAACGACTTGGTCAAAGATGGTGTCGAAGTCATAACCCCAAATCCAAAAACTTCTGGTGGCGCTCGTTGGAATTATCTGGCTGCTTGGGCCTATGCCAAGAAACAAAACGGTAGCGATGAAGCAGCCCGTGAATTTGTGACAAAGCTCTATCAAAACGTTCCTGTCCTCGATTCTGGCGCCCGCGGCTCTACCAGTACTTTCGTGCAACGAGGGATCGGCGATGTCCTATTGTCTTGGGAAAACGAAGCGTTCCTGGC
>JACCEA010477486.1_pt1 | contig 12792 bp, 13 predicted proteins | sample 7449851 | NCBI WGS metagenome assembly JACCEA01 (sample SAMN15323453, study PRJNA562643) | freshwater metagenome | isolation source: river surface water | place: USA:Blue River Watershed | collected 2017-08-18 | reverse complement strand
TCCGCTGAACCCAGGATAGATACGCAGTAAGACTTTTTCTTGCTCAGCCCAGCTGTAACGGTTGGTATCGGGGATGGCTAGAATGACCGCCCCTACCGCAGTGCGTCGAACACGAACCAGACCAGTCGGCACGGTTAATCCGTTTGCACTGTAAACCCTCATGAAGCAGCTGAATTCGTTGATACATGCTGAGAGCTTATACCACACGTTGGGCGGCACATTCAGGTTACCACCACGCGCGTGCAGCTTACCCATGTGGAAGACATGCCAGAAGCCCTTACCGGGCATCGGGATTGCTTGGAAGCCGTCGGAGACGTGTCCAACAGCACCACCGCGTTCACTGATACGACACCCTTTGATGTTGAGGGCCATATCTTGATGCGGGCGCTGCCAGACGTTGTCCACCGCATGGCGTACCAGCCAGTCGGGGGTGTTCTCCATCACTTACTCCTTGTTGTAGGTGACAGGACCGGTGTGTTGGTTGAGCAACCGGTCGTAGTTCATGAGGAAGCGTTGCTTGTCCTTCATGACTTTGGAGTTACGAACCAGTGCCCCGATACGGGTCCGATTGAACATGTTGTTGCGAAGCGCAGCAGCGATCATCACCAGCAGTGCAGGCGGATATTCCAGCGCCACACGGCACAGCCAGTCTTCGTTACTGATGCCAAAGAAACTCTTACTTGCGGCCTGGCTCAGGGTCTCAGACCGGACGTCGTTAAGACGGGCCGAGATATCTGCGGCTTTGAGCATCTCGATGAACTCGTCGAGGGTACGTGGGAACGCAATGTTCTCTTCGCCGTAACCGGAGACCGTCTCCATCATGCTCACATCCAAACGCAGTTCTTGAGCAACCCGCTCTTGGAAACGACGGATTTGCAGCGGATCGCTGATGTGACCTGCGAACTGGCCAACACTGAACGCGCCTGCCAACATCTGGACTTGTGCACTTTGATATGGGGTAAGTGCATAGGTGTTGGAAAGCAGATCACCAATCCACTTGCCAAAGATCTCATGATGGCTTGGGAATTGTGCCATCAGCACAGCTTGTTGGGCGTCGTGTTTAGCCCAAACGATTTCCCATCTGGCCTGGTCGAGTCTCAATTGATGCTCGACTGGGTTACGTATTTTCAGCTCCCCATTTTTATCCAAGCCAGCAAAGGTCCGCGCATCCACGTAAACCTGATCGGCGATCTTAATGGGTATAGGGAACGGTTTCACGTCCTGGGCAGTTTCCATGACGTACTGGACTTCATTCGAGAGTTTGATGGTTTGACCCGCCATGCTGGCGAGTTCCAGATTATGACGCATTGTTTCAAGATCCAAAGACTTGAGGGTGCGTGCATCGTATGCCTTATCTAGTGCCATAGTGAGAAACCTTACTTAGTATGACCATCCTGGTCCGTTAGAGACAATTATGGAGATTGTTCCATGAGCTATATTCCGCGCAATGGATCTCCGATCAACAATAAACTGGGGATGCAGGATAACTCTGTTCCCCCGCTCGTTCGCGAGCCGATCGGCGATCCGATTCACAAGCCGTTGTGCTTCACACTGGCAGCTCGCTGCGTAGAGGATGAAGCATTCCCGGTTGTGGGCAGCAACGCGTTGGACCTTTTCGGTCGCGGGCTTTTCGGTTTCCGAAATGCCTACAGCACGTTCAACACCCCGTACATGGCGATGTTCAATGCCAACGCCAACGAAATGATGATGCAGTGCGTGCGCCCTGACGACGCCACCTATGCCTACCAACGTCTGGTAGCCGAAGTGGTCGCTCAGAAAGTGCCGCAGTGGGAACGTAACGCCGACGGTAGCGTTGTGTTCGATGCCAACGGTCCCAAGAAGAAGGGCGATATCGACGGCATTGTCGTCATCCTTCGCACGATGGACATCAAAGCCGACAAAGACCCGTTCGGGGCTTTCGGTGCCGCTCGCCAAATCGAGGGTACTCTGGTCGGTAGCGATGGCAAGAAGTCCACCATCTACCCGCTGTGGGACATCAAAGCCCCGTATCGCGGTAAAGATGCTAACGGGTTCGGGATGAAGCTGGTGCCGCTGAACAAGCTGTCCAGCCCGTCTATCGATCCGAAGTATCAAACTGCCGTTGGTGGTCGCATCTACGCGATGCAATGGTTCGAGACCCTCGAAGGTGTGACTTCCCCAGTTATCTGGAAAACACTGAACGGTCTCAACAGCATCAATATCAGTTTCAAGCCTGGTGCATACTATCAGCCGCTCAGAACAGACCTCGATTTCGAAACCGTGGTCGCGGATTCCTATCGCAAGGAATCGCCGGATGTCGGTGCCCTGCCCCACTTCGGGCCGTTTGAGAAGTTCCACTTCTACAGCGAGCACTACAAGACCATCCTGGATCTGGCCGTTGCCGCTATCGTTCCGCCGAAAGGTGCAACGATCGAACCGTACATGGTTGATCTGTTTGCAGGCCTGGACGTCAACGGTAACCCGTATGACGGTCTGGTTGTAAACCCTTCAACTGCGGCTGACAAAGCGGTCTTCTCCGGTCGTTCTATTCACTTCTTGCAAGGCGGTTCCGACGGCACCCTGAGCAACGACGTGTACGACGAACTGGTGCGTCGTGAGATGCTGCTGTTCCCGGACAAAGGTCTGGTCAAGTATGAAAACGAGTTGAAATACTCGCTGGGTACTTTCCACGACTCTGGTTTCAGTTTCGAAACCAAGGAAGCGCTGGTGAACTTCATCGGCAAGTCTCGCAACACCTTCCTTTTCCTCACCACCCAGGTTTACGACCAAGGTCAGAACGATCTGCAAGCTGAAGAGTCTGCCAAGATTGCCCTGATCGAACTCGTGACCTCTGTGCCTGAGTCCGAGTTCTACGGCACCCCGACCGCTCGTGCGATCATCTCCGGCCAGTCCGGTTATATCCGCAACAGTTCGTGGAAGAAACCCGTCCCGTTCGGTTACTCTCTGGCGAATCTCTTCTCCCGGTATGCCGGTGCGAAAGAGGGTCGCTACAAGCCCGAATTCCGTTTCAACCGCGGTTCCAAGACCATCATCGATGATCTGGACCGGGTAACCCTTCCGTGGAAAGGTAACGAAGTCTATGCTTCTGACTGGGACGTGTCTCTGGTCAGCTGCCGTAGCTACGATTACCATCGCCTCTTCATCCCGGCTATCCAGTCGGTGTATAACGAAGAGCGCTCCGTCCTGAACAATGCGCTGTTCAACTTCACCATGGCTTACGTCTACCGGGTCACTGACCGGGTCTGGGCGAACACCACCGGTGAAGACCGCATGACGCGGGACGAACTGGCGAAGGATGTTGAGAACCAAATCATCGAAGCGCTCGAAGGGCGTCTCGACGGTGTGGCCAACATCACTCCGCGCGTCTACTTCACCGCAGAAGATATCTCCAACGGCTACTCAGCCACCGTGGATATCCGCAGCGAAGGTAACGTGTTGATGACCCAGTTCAACACCACCATCCGTGTATTCCGTCGCGAGGTCTAATCAATGGCTATCAAAGATCGGTTGATCCTGCCTGATCAGGGTCTTCATCTTGACGGTGGCAAGTACCAGATGGTGAACCCGTTCACCTCTGGTCAGAACGGCCCCGTCGGCCAGCACGGCAAGTTCGTAACGAACGCCAGCCGTCTGCGCCGTAACGTCATCCCGCGCGTGATGGAATTCCCGCGCTGGGTTGATTTCATGCCTAACCCGTCTGTTTGGCGGATGGCAATCAAGTCCTTCATTGAAGTGCATACCACCGTGACGGGTCTGGATAAGACCCTGAACGCGGAGTACGTCACCACTCAACAAGGGCGTAACAACCGTCAGCAATACGAAGCGGGTCTGGTGACCGAGGCAATCTCCTCTATCACCCACACCACTCCGGATAAAGACGGTAAAGTGTTCCAGAACATGCTGATGGCATGGCTGATCTACGGCGTTTGCGATCCCAACACCGGTCACCCGGGTATTGCGGCTCTGAACCCGAACGTGCCGGACTTCCTGCCCGACATGTACTCCATGACCGTGCTGTACTTCGAACCGGATGCGTACCTGCGCACCCCGGTTAACGCCTGGTGGATGACCAACATGGCCCCGGAGACTGCTGGTCAGGATATCGGTGAGAAAGACCCGAACGCTGGTCCTCAGGTCAACGAACTGTCCATCAACTTCACCGGCCAGCAATGGACTGGTTGGGGTGCGATGGCAGCCGCTGAGAAAGAGCTGGAACGCATGAAGCTGTACGGCCTGCGTCCGATGACCCGTAAGCTGTGGCTGACCCCGTCTCAACAATACGACGGTATCAACCCGGATGTCGACGCTACCGCCGGTGGCGCTCGCTCTGTGGCAGACGAGTTCATGGCCAACCAGATGGCTGGCTAAGCAAAAAAATAACAGAGCGACCTGTCCCCTTCGGGGGACAGGTTCTCTTTTTTATTGCTGCTTAGGTGGGTGGGCAACCGCCTGTTCGAAGATAATGATCTTCGCAGCGCGAATGATAAGCCATAGCGCAAAGTCTTCGTTGGCGGTTTGAAGCTTAACCGCATTGTCAGTAAACAGACCAACCGCACCAGAGACCCAACGTCCGCCCTGCACGCCGCCAGAGACACCGAACGCGTCGCGTCGCATCATGTTGATGGTGTCTTCACCGAAGAGGAAATTGAGCTGGGTGCTGATGAAGACAATAATGCTGCCGATCAGTGCCGCCTTGTTTGCCTCCTCAAAACCTTTGATGGTACGATCGTAACCGTTGACGTTACAAACGATATCCGCTTCGGTACATTCGGTAAAGTAACGCAGGATATCTTCAGGCTCAGGCTGTTTGCCTGTGAGGAGTTTCAAATACTTGATGGTGGTCTCCTCGACCTGCGTCGCCAACGCTAACCGTGACTGCGCATTACTCAGCTTTTCAGCCATGGATTCGTTATCTGTCAGAATGCTCATGCTAACCTCGAACAAAAAAATAAAGGGGAATCATAAGATTCCCCCTCCAGATCACAACGAGCGACGATTATTCGTCGTCACCGTCATCCATCATCTCAGCTGCGAATGCTTTGCGAGCATTCTTGTCCAGACCGGTCGGTTTGGTCACGCCGTAACCGAACCCGATAGAAGCGCCCCACTCTTTGGCAGTGGGCTCAGCATTGACCGGGCGACTGAACGCCACAGACAGACTGTGACCGGCGATGTCAACCTTGAGCTCTTCAGCAGCCAGGTCAGCGTCCGCTTTGGCACGCTGCGCAATCAACTGACTACCGGCGGTGCCGAAGGCCTCGAAGAAACGAGAGTCGTACTTGTGGACGGTGCCAACGATGTCCATGGTGATGCCTTCGGGCAGGTTGTCTTCATACACCTGCACAACCGGCGCCTGGACCAGCTTACCTTCTTCAACTGCCAGAACCGGTTTGACCAGAGCCAGCAGATCGGTAACGCTCATTACTTTAGACATGGTATTTCCTCATTCATGGTTTGTGTTAAGTTCATCTTCCCATTGAGCAATACGCTCGCTGGTGAAGAAGCTTTCGTCCAGAGCGTCGATGTCATTCCATCGACTCTCCAATCCTTCTTTGAAAACCTCCCCGTACCACTCAGGTACAGAGCCCACATTGCCTGCACCGAACTTCTCTTTGATGTGACTCGCAGAGTGGAACTGTGCAGATTTAACTGAGCGACCATGGTCTCGGTGGTATATGTAGGAACGTTTCACCATTCCTTCCACTTCACCCACTTTCGGAATGCCACGGTCAGCTGCCGCAACTATCTCGGATACGATGCTGTTGTAGCCACCACCCCATGAGTTACGGTGTTCTAGGCATGCGTACGCTGCCAGAATCATCTCGTCACGGGTTAGCCCGTAACGCTTGCAGAACTTCTCAAGGTTGTCCAGCATGTAGCTGTAGCTACGAATGTGGTGAACCTCTCTGGTTTCCTTTGCAGAGTAAATGTCATGGTACGCAGCTGCCACCAGTGCAACGCGCAACACATCCATTCTCCGCAACTTAAAGCAGATTAGCGATACGTTTGTCATCACAGCGTAGATGTGGTCTATGCTGTGTGCCTTATCTGTTTTCAGATAAAGCGGACGTACGTCTTTAATCAACTTCTTTTCGAGTGCTTGGATTGTCAACATTTGGATATCTCCTGAAAAGCATCAGAGCGGACGATGCACATGATAAAGTCTATCTGTATTTTTTTCAATTGCGAGCAACATAATCCCACCTAGCGCCCCGATGGGGCGCTAGGGTTTTCACACCTCGTAGATGTGGGGATCGTCAGGGAACTGGTTTTCAGCAATCTGCGTTAACAGCGCGATAATTCTCGGCACATCAGGCTCACCGGGCTTAACCAAAATAGCGGTGCCGCCTTTAGCAACCCACTCTTCACAATTGCGGCGGAAGTCGTCTACCAACACGCGCCCGCTTTCAGCGTAGAGCGATTTCGTGGAGGAGAAAGGACAGACGACGACCTTCTCGCGCGGGACGTCAAAGTGACGATCGAACCAGCGCTCTTTGCAGACCTTGGCATGCGGGAAAGAGAAGTGATGCTTACCTACCGCGGTAAGGATAGACCAGGGTAAGTCGTAATCTTCCACGAACTCCACAAGTTTCACCACACCGGCGATTGGTGTGAGGTGGTAAAACAAATCCGGGTCTTTCATGTACATCTGTCGCATACGGACAGAGATTTCTGCGTTGCCTTCATTGAGCTCGTCAACGCTAGCAACGTCAGGGAAATGGGTCGGCAGAACGTAACCTGCCCAGTCGGCGAAGACGCCGTCCGAATCAAAGAAAATCATGTGGTGGCCTCTGGATAGTCTGGCTGCGGGAAGTACAGCCAGACTAAGGGTCATTGACGTAAAGTAATGAATTCACGCCCAGCCTCTGCGATGATGAAGTACGTACGACTAAAGTCAATGGTACAACGCGCGCATGCAACTTGGTGATAGAAACCGATAAGTTCCTCTTGGTTGATACGGGAAACCATGGTGTTGATCTTTCGCTTAGTGTCGAAACGCTTTGCGAAGATCTCCGCCAACACACTTTTCCCACCACGCTCTTTGGAGGCGCAGACAATCAGGTGTTCAAGTTCACTGCCTGACAACTCGCTTAGCGTGGGTGGAACTTGCAGGTTATAGGTTTGCATAGAAAGCTCCTTAGTGGGTGTGGTTTGCGGACCATGACACGCCAACTAGCGGAGACTCACGACATATTCCAGCGCAGCGCGATCCCAGAAATCGCGTTCTGTTTCGCCCACGCATTCAATGCGGAAATTCTCGTCAACCCGAATATCCTGACCTTTGTCAATCGCCCGCCATTTACCGCCGCGAGATACAACGATCTCGTAGAAGCATCCGGCTTTGAGGACTGTGGCATCGTCAAACGGAATATCGATGTTGTCGATCTTAACCACGTAGGTAACTTCGTACTCCAGGGTGTCATCAGGACACGTTCTGGAAATGATTCGCGCCTCACCCACACGCAGAGGAACAATGTTCCAGTTCTCCATGCGATGTGGCACAATCCACACTTCATTACCCCGCTTCCCTTCCTGCGTCAGTGAGACGGACGGCACAAGCACATCGCGCTCTTCAAACGCGTAGAGATAGAGTCGCTCACTTGGAAAGTGATGACGTCCGCCCCACAACGCTTTCTCCAGATTCAGAGAGCAGCAGACACGACCAACGGTTGTGTCCTCACCCGGTGCTACTGAGCCTGGTACGCGAGGATAGAAGCTTTTGATTTTGGACGGGCCGATGTGTAACACCACTTCGTCACTGTCCAAATGGACTGGCTTAACTTTCTTCTGAACGGAGGGCATTTGCCCTCCTAACCACTTGGTCAACGATCCGATAGGTTCGCCCATTACCAGCTCCTTGCCCCCAATCCCTGCACGTTGAGCTGCTTAACAGTCCCAGCGTAACCGAGGTAATCGCGTGCGTGTTCCCGCACTCTCGTGCGCGCCGACTCCGTAGCTACCGAGGAGGTCGCCTCTTCGTCAGTCAGGATACGCTCCAACTCACGCAGGTTAACCGGACGGTCCAGCAGGGTGCGGGTGGATTCCTGCGCCACTTTGGAGCCGCGGGTCATTGCGGAGTATTTGTTGCAGATCTTCAACCCGTCTTCAATCACCCAGTCAACAGTGACCAGACGATCGATACGACGACACTTACGACCGTTGATGATGCCCTCACGCACGATAGCACGCAAAGAGAAGCAGACGTTCATGTCCGGGTTATCGAGCGCCACTTTGAGCTTGTCGCCGTGCTCGCAGCCATCCGGGTTAATCCAACCCCAGATTTCCACAACGGGCAGACCATCAACCATCTCTTCGGTCGGGATGACGTCAATGTCGCGGATGTGCATTGCGGTGTTGGTGATTTCGATCCATTCGTTGCGATCGACCCACTCAGCTTCGCTCATCCCCGGCACGTACGGCGGGTGGTCGCGTTCGCCCCACAACTTACCACTGGCCATCTTGCGCATGAAGATATTGGAGCGCTCGAAAACGTGCTTGGACTCGTTGTAGAGATAGAAGATATTGTCGCTGTTGTAAACGTTCAGTGCTGCCAACAGCACGTAGTAGTAGCCGTTTTCATCCCGCTTATATTCGGCAGGCCGGTTGACGCCGGCCAACGCTACACAGTTGTAGCGCAAAGTCATATCTGCCATGGTTGCCTCTTATCGCATGTAAAGGTCTTCGAGCGGCTCGGGGCGGACAGGCTCCACGTTGAGCGCACTGCGAATACCACGTTTTAATTCCACATCGGCGACTTTGGCTAAACGAGACGTTTTGTTCAATGGACCATCACGAAGCGGAACGTACAAAGGCGGCTTTCGCAAATCGCCTTCATTCTTCAAACTGTGACGGTAGTATTTGTGCACATCCCGCGGGTCACGCTGAGTGTGTGCAACGAATACGTCTGCCGTGGTTTGGTCCGGGAAAACGGTGATACCGTTCCATCGCGGTGTACCAGTCAGGACTTCAGCATCGTCTTCGGCCAGTACCCAGAACGGGCGCCGACCGTAGTCGTAGAAGTAGGAGGTCACGTTATACACGTGACCTGGGAGCACAGTCAAATCGCGGTTAGGGATAACCACGGTGCCGGCCTCAAAACGAAACTCGTAATACGGTTCACCAGCAATGGTCACCTCTTCGTAAGACGTCGGGGTGATTTCTTTCATAGCCGTCGCGTTTGCAACGCCATATGTTTTTTGATCGGTGGTGATTGCGTACAATCCGATGATTTCGATGGTGTTGCCAATGAACGCCATTTCTTTGCTAACGAAACCAACGGGGATGTAGATGTAACAACCGCCTTTGGTGAGGATAGATTTTCCACCGTTAACCACCACCAAGTCACTGTGAATCTTGGCAGGGTTACGGACAGCAGATTCCATCGCGTGCATTGACAACCTCCAGATTAGGATTCGAACTGAACGTCGATGTCTTCGAGAGCCCAGTCGAGCAGGTAATCGATCATCCAGTCGGTGGCGATCTCTTCCGGGTTACCGCCCTGACGCATTCCAGTGTGGATACGCATCAGCAGTTCAGCACCCAAGGTTTCTTGACACATATCCCCGACCAGTTGGATAACCAGGCTGGTCAGATCGGCATCTTCACTTACCGCACGGAAGTAGATATCGATGCGTTCGAAGGTGCTCTTGACAACAGAGTCGCGAGTACGGCCTTCGCCCAGCAGGAGGTCGGCATCGGTGGTCTCTTCGCTGTAAACCGCGGTGCGAACGGCATCTTTCAACGCACGTGCGTTGATGGTGCGCCAGTCGTTGCGATTCTCTTGACGACGAATCACCGCATGCTGACTCCACGCTTCGAGCAGTTTGGCTTGATGCTCGAGCACAGAATCCACCGTACCCAGTACGCTGTTGTTGCCATCTTCACGCAGATAGATGAGACCGTAGATTGCCTCCGGTGCGCCACCACGGGCGACGTAGTCGTTCAGGACCGCATCCAGGATGTACACGACACGATCTTTCGCGGCATAGTCACGGATGATGATACCACTGGCAGCATCGGTCACAACGGCGGCACTGTAACGCTTGAGCCAACCAACGATCTGCTGCATTGATTCGGTGAGTTTGGTTTGCCACACGACCAACCGCAGACCGGAGTCTTCCCAAGGCTTGTCAACGTAGTAAGCCACCAGCAACAGCTGGAGGATACGTTTACGCACCTGTGTGAAAGCAGAAGTAGCCAGCGGGCTGGTCGCATCCCCGTGGAAGAGTTCATCCAGCGCAGCGGCCGGAGACATGCTCAACTCGTTCAGCAGCTTGGTGACCAGATTGTCGTAGGTCGCAGAACCCGTTACCGGCAGCTCCAGACCCGCAGGAACCAACACACCATCAACCGGCTCGATATACATCGGGAACCGGGTGTAGTCGCCGAGCTTGTCCATCAGACCAGTCACCAGCGGATCCACCAGCAGGGGTTCAACGGTGATAGGTTGAATAGACCAACCTTCGGTAATTTCTTTCTCTTCCATCGGCTGGAAGTTTTTCAGAATGCGAGTCACCAGACCTTGCATGTTGTTACGTGCAAACGAGGTCAGACGGTCGCAACGATCCACGTTCATGGCCAGCAGGTCATGCAGAGTACCTTCGTGGTCGTCGATGTTCAACACGCCAGCCGCTGGGGAGTCGCTGTCCAGATAACCGGCACCTTCACTGGTAGGGCGCGGTGTACAGGTACTGGCCTGGAAGGTTTCAAAGAATTGCTCGTCGTTGATGTCTGTATCCAACACGGTTTGCTTGTTGGTGGCATAGTTGAGCGTCTCAATGGCGCTACCTTTTACCGGGGACAGACGGGCACGATGTTGACCCAGCACACGCATGGCGTTAGTGACAGCGTCCAAAGAGTATTGGTTGATCATCTCGCATTACCCCTGTTTGTTCTGAGCGACAGCTTCGATACGCTTGGCCAGACGGTTACCCACCATGGCAGCAATATCACGCTTGAGCAGACGCTGCTCACCCACCATGTCGGTCAGACCGTTTTTACGACGGACGAGCTTGTGGATGGACTCGGTTATCAGTTCGACTGTGTTACCACAGGTCATGTAGTTCATACGCATCGGAATGTCTTTGCCATCCGCCTGCATGGTGCTATTACCACGCGTGGTCGGCAACCCGTGGCGCTGACGCAGGGTATCCAAAATAGTGCTCATCTTAAGCTCCTGGAGTCAAGAGCTGGCGGTAGCGACCCGCCAGCGGTTAGTTAAGCAAGTACATCGCTGAACCGTTTGGTGTTGCGAAGCAACTGAACGTACTTCATAGCCTCTTCAAGGTCACCGTGGAGTGCCATGTCCACAATCTCAGCCCCACGAAGCGATACTTCGGTGGCCGACCCGATAGCCTCAAAGGAACCGGTAATCCGCGCATCCACAGAGTCACGACCAAACTTCAAATCACCCGGACGACCGTCCTCGGTGGTGTTCTTACCGACCATCCGTTCTTGGATAGTGGTTTTCAGCTGGTTGGCAATGACCAACTTATCAGCAGGACCGAGGGTGTGTTCGTAGGTGATACTGAAGCGAATGAGAACCTGATTGTATCCAAGTGGGATACCGTCGACGCGATAATCTCCATCAACGTGTCCGTCGGTGGGAATATCGTTACGATTCAATGCCTTAGCCTTGCGACGACGAATGGTGTCGTAGCGTCTCACGAATGTCGCCAGTGAAGGGGACATGTCCTCAATCTCACCGTTGTAAACAACTTCGATGTTCTCAAGGATGCCGTGCACACCCGCACGCGGGGTGTATTGGCTGAGTGCGGCCAGTGTGGCTGCCGCTTCGGCACTGAGCTGATCGGACGATCCGCCGATATCGTCACTGAATGTGCATAGGATGGTTTCAGTGTCTACGGCAGTGTTCTCGCTCAGAATCTCAATGAGGTTCTGTTGAGCGTTCAGCGTCACGTTCTTTGTTTTGGTAGTGCGACACGTGGTGGTGCTGCCAAATTCATCAGAGATGGCATTCGAGTCTTCGTTCACCTCCTCAGCAACCAGCAGGAATACCCGCGCCAGACGACCGTTCTTCCAGTTGACCTGATACTTGTTGTACAAGTCGGGCTCGAAGTGGTCCATGTTGTACGCCACCACAGTTTTCGCTGGGAGTTTATCCCCGACCTTAAACTGGGTTACCATGCGATGCGGATAGGTCACACCTTCGTACTGACCGTACCACGCCCCCAGCGGATAGGCCTTTGTCGACCCGTCTTCCAGTTTGACTTCAATGTGGTCGTTGGTGACAGCGGTCACCTTACCGGGCTGGTCGATAACAGATGCGTGCTTGCTGGAGGTGCGGTGTGCAACCAACATCTCCACGCCGGTACGATACGGTGTGCAGTACGCTTCATTAAAGGTGGTCCCAGAACCCATCTGAATCCCAACGAAGTTACGGCGCTTGCCATCGTCGAGGAGGATATCCGGTGCCAGACCGTTAATAAAGGACAGCATATTCGCAGGTCGGAACCCGGAGTAATCGGGAGGAGTGGTCATGCCATCGATAGTGGCGAATTCAGGGTTAGCTGTTTTCACCGCGATGATGCCCACGTCCCCGTTATCCACGGTATCGCCAGACACCACCCCGAGCTCATCCTTTTGGAACTTCCGGGTATGGTAAGTCATGGTCATTCGACTACGACCCCCAGTACCGCCCATGGTCACGATATCTCGTTCCTTGATGGGCTGGATAGGGTTCGCCCCCGGGCTGATAAGCACGGACGGGTCAGAGGTGATTTCACCCCACACCATTGCGTCGGTCAGTTCAAAGCGTCGGCTACTGGCCGG
>JACCEA012318108.1_pt1 | contig 12794 bp, 9 predicted proteins | sample 7449851 | NCBI WGS metagenome assembly JACCEA01 (sample SAMN15323453, study PRJNA562643) | freshwater metagenome | isolation source: river surface water | place: USA:Blue River Watershed | collected 2017-08-18 | reverse complement strand
GGCACTACTCCGACCTACCTGTGGAAGGTGAACGGCGTGAGTGTGAGCACAGCAGGCAGCTACGCCTTTGTACCTGCTCACGGAGACAACGTTACAGTGACCATGACCAGCAATGCAAACTGTCTGGCAACAACTACGGCAACAGGCGTGAGGACACTCACCGTGCTGCCAACGGCGACACCGGTAGCCGGCGTGCTGACCACACCAAACGACACCATCTGTCAGTTCAACCCTGTTACGTTCACGGCTGCACCTTCTTACGGTGGTGCAACACCGGTGTACCAGTGGTTGGTGAACGGTGTAGTAGTCGGTACAGGCAGCACGTACAGCTACATACCGGTAGACGGCGATGTGGTGAACCTGCGGATGACAAGCGACTACCGCTGCCGCACGGCGAACACAGTGACCAGCGGAGACGTAGCGTTGAGTGTAGACTCGATCCTGATACCAAAAGTTACAGTATGGCCTGAGCCTGGTTTTGTGGTGACAGCAGGCAAGCCGGTTGTGCTGCATGCATCGGTTGAGGACGCGGGACCAAATCCTAAGTTCCAGTGGAAGGTGAACGGTTATCCGGTGCCTGGTGCTACCAACGACAGCTACACAGCTATCTTCAACGACTACGACTCTATATCTTGCATCGTTACCAGCAGCGGTGTATGTGCTAACATAGGTACACACGACTGGGTGTTCATCACTACAACGCCATTGGGTTCATCTACCACAGCAGCAGTAGTGAGCGACCTGAGGTTGTTGCCAAACCCGAACAAGGGCATCTTCACGGTGCGCGGCACACTGGGTACCGGCAACGAGGATGTGAACATCGACGTAACAGACATGCTTGGTCAGGTAGTGTACCGCGGAGCAGTGACCACCAAACAGGGACATCTGGAAACACAGATCAAACTGGATGGCACACTTGCCAACGGCATGTACATCCTCACACTGCGTAGCGTAACAGAACAGAAAGTGTTCCACTTCGTCATGGAGCAATAAATTAATTGAAACAATAATCGAGGGGCACAGAGATGTGCCCCTTTTTCATGAATGTAACATATGTGTCATGAAGTGTCCGTAAACGACCGCAAAGCAAAAATTAAGGTAATTTACACCCCGAATGAGTATTAAAGTCAAGATCATTAACGATCCTGTTTATGGTTTTATAAGGTTTCCGGAGCCTGAGTTGATGCGGATCATAGATCATCCGTGGTTTCAACGGTTGCGTCGTATCAGGCAGATGGGATTTGCAGATCTGGTCTATCCCGGAGCGTCCCATTCGCGTTTGGCACATTCTTTGGGTGCCTGCCATTTGGCCGGCAAAGCCATGGATGAGCTGAATGCCAAGGGCATAGTTACCTCAAAAGAAGATTATCTGGCAGCCCGAATGGCTGCGTTGTTGCACGATATTGGCCATGGGCCCTACTCACATTCCTCAGAGCATACTTTGGTTGGTGTTCGTCACGAGGTGCTTTCCCATCTGATCATGAAGAGAATGAATCAGGAAATGGGGGGCATTCTGGAACGTGCTATCGGTGTGTTTGACAGGTCCTATCCGGTTCGTTATTTGCATCAGTTGGTGTCCAGTCAGCTTGATGTTGATAGGATGGATTACCTTAACAGGGATAGTTTCTACACAGGGGTTTCAGAGGGGGTTATAGGTTACGACCGCATTTTGCAGATGCTGACGGTACAGAACAACGAGCTTATGGTGGAAGAGAAGGGTGTGCAGTCGGTGGAGAAGTTTATCATCGCCAGAAGGCTGATGTATTGGCAGGTATACCTGCATAAGACAGTTCTGGGATCGGAGATGTTGCTGGTGAATATCCTGAAACGGGCCAAGGAAATATGCAGGAATGGTGGTACGCTCTTCGCTACACCTTCTTTGGCCTACTTTTTGCAACAAGACCTTACGGAACAGGACTTTCTGAACGACCCGGAACATCTTGATCGATATTGCGAACTCGATGATGCTGATGTCACGTCGGCAATAAAAGTATGGCAACAGCATGAAGATAGCGTATTGGCGGAGTTGTGCAAGATGCTTGTTCTCAGGCGGTTGTATAAGATCTCATTTTTGACCGACCACGTGGAGGAACAATTGGCAGAAAGGAAGGAGTATGTAAGAAAGCAAAGAGGTTTTACTGAAGAAGAGATGAGATATTTCGTATTTGCCGGCAAAACCTCAAACAATACATATAATGTGAAAGACGAATTGATAAAGATCGCAATGAAGAACGGAGAGGTGCGTAACATTACAGAAATAGAAGACACGTTGGTCAACCAGACTATTGCGGGTGCGGTACATAAAAACTACATTTGCTACATACAGTAATGTTAAAAGTGTACCCCTCCGTTATGAAATGCGCCTGATAGGTTGTCAGGCAGACTAAATCAAATATTGAAATAGGGACATACATGCAGTTTACAGCACAGCAGATCGCAGCATTGGTACAGGGGAAGTTGGAAGGCGATCCCGAACAGAAAGTGAGCAATGTTGCCAAGATTGAAGAAGCGGGTCCGGGCGATCTGTGCTTTCTATCGAACCCTAAGTATGAGGAGTACTTATACACTTCCTCAGCATCGGTGGTATTGGTAAATGAGACGCTTGTATTGTTGCGACCAGTCTCGGCGACTTTGATCAGGGTGAAAGACGCCTATGCCAGTTTTGCGCTGTTGCTGGAGCAATACGATCACATCATTTCAGGTAGTGGAAATGTGGGTATTGAACAACCATCTTATGTTGCGTCTACTGCAAAGATCGGGAAGGACGTGTATATAGGGGCATTTTCATATATTGGCGAGAATGCGGTATTGGCCGACGGAGTAAAGGTTTATCCCGGTGCATATGTTGGTAATAATACAGTGATAGGAAAAGGTTCGAAGATTTATTCAGGCGTTAAAGTGTACCACGGATGCGTTCTGGGTGAGAGAGTGATCATTCATGCCGGGTCGGTGATAGGAGGAGACGGATTTGGTTTTGCCCCACTGAAGGACGGTACCTACAAGAAGATAGCACAGATAGGTAATGTGATCATAGAGGATCATGTGGAAATAGGGGCGAATACTACAGTGGATCGCGCAACAATGGGGTCAACTATCATAAGGAAAGGTGTGAAGCTGGACAACCTGATACAGGTAGCACATAATGTGGAGATAGGAGAGAATACTGTGATAGCGGCACAAACTGGTATTTCGGGTAGCACCAAGATCGGTAAAAACTGCATCATAGGCGGTCAGGTAGGAATAGTGGGGCATATTCATCTTGCTGACGGTACCAAGATCAATGCGCAAAGCGGACTTTCCAAATCGGTGACCAGTGAAAACGTCACTTTAAACGGATCACCCGCCTTTGAATATAAAAATTCGTTAAAAAGTCAGGCAATTTTTAGAAATTTGCCAGATTTGCAGGCTCGTTTACTGAAATTGGAAGAGATTGTGACTGAACTCACAATGCAGTTGCAAGGGCAGAGGTCACAGTAAACGGAATCAGGCAAAGAAAAATATTCTCCCAATTAAGGAAAAACTCAAAGCATTGTCACAAACAAATATCAATCAGAATCAACAGACATTAAAAAGCCCCGTTACCTTAAGTGGCGTAGGCTTGCATACCGGCCAAACGGTGAAAATGACCATGAAGCCGGCAAACCCCGGACACGGTATCCGTTTCCAAAGGGTTGATCTGCCGGATCAGCCGGTGGTTAAGGCCGATGTAGATTTTGTGGTGGATACCTCGAGGGGTACCACTATTGAGTATAACGGAGCAAGAGTAAGCACTATTGAACACACTATGGCAGCGCTTGTGGGGTTGGGTGTGGATAATGTGCTTATTGAGATAAACGGACCCGAGGTGCCGATTTTGGATGGTAGTTCCAGAGAGTTCATGGACGCTATCGAAAGTGCAGGAATTGAAGAGCAGGAAGCACGCAGGGTTGTGTACTCAATAGACAGCAACATCCACTACTATGATCCGGTGAAGAAGGTGGACATGCTCGCATTGCCGTCTAACGATTACCAGATAACTGCCCTGATAGATTTTAATTCTCCTGTTCTAGGCACACAACATGCGGCGTTGAAGAGTCTTTCTGAGTTTAGAACTGAGATAGGACCTTGCCGCACTTTCTGCTTTCTGCACGAGTTAGAGTACCTGCTTGATAACAACCTGATCAAAGGAGGCGACCTGAGTAACGCGATAGTTGTAGTGGACAAGGTGGTAGAACAGTCCGAACTGGAGCGCCTCGCAAAAGTGTTTAATAAGCAGAAAATAGAGGTGAAGCAAGAGGGTATTTTGAATAATATTCAGCTTCATTTTCCTAACGAACCTGCCCGCCACAAATTGCTCGATGTAGTTGGCGATCTCGCATTGGCAGGACATTCTATAAAGGCACATATCATTGCGAACAGGCCTGGCCACGCCACCAACGTGGAATTTGCACGTAGGATCAAGCAATACATCAAGAAGAACAAGCACATAGCTGATATTCCGCATTACGATCCATCACAGGAGGCTATCTACGATATCACGCACATCACCAAGGTGTTACCGCATAAGTTTCCGTTCCTTCTCGTTGATAAGATCATTGAACTGAGCGACAATCATGTGGTGGGTATCAAAAGTGTCACTTTCAACGAACACTTTTTCCAGGGGCACTTTCCGGGTAATCCGGTGATGCCCGGTGTGCTGCAGATCGAGGCGTTGGCGCAGACTGGTGGGATACTGGCATTGAACAACATCAGCGACCCTGAAAACTATGACACCTACTTCCTGAAGATAGACAAAGTGAAGTTTAAACAGATCGTGCGTCCGGGAGACACCCTTATATTAAAGCTGGAATTGTTGAGCCCTATCCGCAGAGGTATCTGCGAGATGAAGGCGACAGCATATGTAGGCAATAAACTCGCTACCGAGGCTGAACTGGTAGCCCAACTCATCCGTAAAAAATAAGAAATGATTCACCCGCTTACATACGTACACCCGGATGCAAAGATCGCTCCCAACGTAAGGATAGACCCTTTCACAACCGTTCATAAGAATGTGGAGATCGGCGAGGGAACCTGGATAGGCTCCAATGTGACGATAATGGAAGGTGCCAGAATAGGCAAGAACTGTCAGATATTTCCGAGCTCGGTTATTTCTGCGATCCCTCAGGACCTCAAATACAAGGGTGAGGATACCGTGACTATCATCGGAGACAACACGACTATTCGTGAGTGTGTTACCATAAACAGAGGCACTACAGACCGTAACGAGACCAGAATAGGCAACAATTGCCTCATAATGGCATACAGTCACATTGCACACGATTGCCAGGTTGGTAACTACTGCGTTTTCTCGAACAATACAACTTTGGCCGGTCACATCATTGTGGGCGACTATGTGGTACTTGCCGGACTCACTGCAGTGCAGCAGTTTGTTCGTATTGGATCGCATTCTTTTGTAACAGGTGGTTCGCTGGTGAGGAAAGATATTCCGCCGTATGTGAAGGCGGCTCGTGAGCCATTGTCTTATGTAGGTGTAAATTCCGTGGGTCTGAAACGCCGCGGATACTCAACTGATAAGATCAATCAGATACTGGACATTTACAGGATACTATTTGTGCGCGGATATAATGTGTCGAAGGCGTTGAGTATCATTGAAACTGACATCCCTGTTTCTGACGAACGAGATGAGATACTTTCATTCGTTCGTGAAACCGGGAAGGGTATCATGAAGGGGTATACTCGCCGTCATTCAGAGGATATGCCTTAATGCGAAACAGCTAATCCGTATAATACAACACCCGCCGAATGGCGGGTGTTGTATTATAGGCCGGCTTCCTTGAAGATCTGTTCTGTGATGAGGTCTTTGTAATGCTCGTCCAGAGCAACTGCTTTTTCGTAATGGAATTTCGCGAGTGAAATGTCGTTAAGCGCAGTGATATACAGACTGCATAGCCGTGCATGACTTTCGGCATGGTCGGGATCCAGTTCCAGCGCATGTTTTAAGTTGCTGAGGGCTTTGTGCGGTTGTTTCAGACTTTGCATCTGCATCACCGCGCACTCACAGTACGTATTCGGGTTGCCGGGGTCTATATCCATGGCCCGCATATAGTGGTGCATCGCCTTTTCGTAGTCCTTTGCGTGGTCGTCCAGCAGATTGGCGAATAGCAGATTTGCTTCGTAATTGGTAGGGTCTGCTTTCAGAGAACGTTCAAAAAGGCCCCGTGCTTCTTCGTGCTCCTTGTAGTGCTCCGTAAGCAGAATGGCCAGTTCGCGCAGGGCACTTGCATGGTCATTCTGCAGGCTCACGGCCGTCTCGAAATGAGAGCGTGCTTCATCCAGCCTGTTCTGACTATAAGACAGCATTACCGCATAGTCGTAGTGGGCGCGGGCGAGTTCCGGTTCCAGCCTTAGTGCTTCAAGGTAGTGATGCTCCGCCAGATCCAGCTCTGAAAAATGAGCGTCTATCAGGTTGGCGAGATTGACGTGTATGTCAGCAATTGTGCCATCTTTCTCTATTGCCTGCTCATAACATTGTCTTGCCTTTTCGTAGTTAGCGAATTGATGTTGCATCAGCAGCCCCATGTTGTTGAGGTGGTCTGCATCGTCAGGTTCAAGGTCCATTGCAAACTGGTAATGCATGGATGCCTTGTTATAGTTATGTGCTTTATTGCTCAGGAATGTGGCATAGCTGGCGTGCGCCAGGGCATTGAATGGATCGGTGTCGATGGCCTGTTCATAACAGGTATTGGCCAAGTTTTCATCGTTGAGGTGGTCGTCGTAAAGCAATGCCAGCTGGTATAGAGTCATGCTATCGTCCGGTGCTATAGCCAGTGCTTTCTCGAAGTGAATGCGGGCAAGGTCATGTTCTGCAAAATGACTGGTGAGTAGCAGCCCCAGGTTAAAATGAGCCGCATCATTGTCGGGTTCAAGTTCTACGGCAGCCTCTATATGTTTGCGGGCAAGGTCATATTCTTTAAAGTGGTCTTCAAGTAAAGCCGCGAGGTCAAAATGAGCTTCCGCATTGCGCGGATCCATCAACAGATCTTGCTCGTAGCGCTGACGTTCCAGTTGTAGTTCCCAATCCTGACTTTTCATGTAATGTGACCTTTTTAGCAGGCAAAAGTGGTTCTGAACTATTAAAACACCCTGCGGACCATGCGCAGTTTGTGGGTCCGCTTTTTCAGCAGGGTGCTGATGATACCACCCTGATCGAAACGGTCTATTACAACCCTGCCTGCCGCATCGGTGGCGTGAATGATGGTTTCATTGTTAAGAAGCAGGCCCACGTGGTTGATCTGATCTTCTCGTTCTTCGAAGAAAGCGAGGTCGCCGCAACGCGCGTTAACGAGGAAATCTACCACCTCGCCCTGGGTGGCCTGCTGAGAGGCATCGCGCATCAGTTTGAAGTTGCAGAGTTTGAACACCATTTGAGTGAAACCAGAACAATCTATGCCCGACACTGAACGACCACCCCACTGATAAGGAGCGTGCAGGTACTTCAGCGCCGCTGCGGCTATGTTGGCCTCCGAGAGTTCCGAATTGGCCTGTTTGCCCTTCTTACCCTTGAATTTTCCGGTATCACCGTTCAGGTCCAGTTTTCCGCCCTTCATGTTGTGCAACACACTGCCCATCGGTAGTAATATTTCTCCCTTTGGCATCATAACGCGGCCATTGTGCCCGGCCACGAAGTATCTGGCGTCTTTGCGGTGTTCTTTTTTCTGAATGAGTGCCAACTGTGACAGTTTGCACCAGCCTTCGTAATCGTCCCACGTACAGCGGATACGCGCCCAGTCTCTGTTGTTGGTCTCTAAAATCTCAGCTTTTTCGCCAAACAGCAGCTGTGTGGTCTGCTCGGCCGTGTGAAAAGCATCAGCTCTCACGGGCATTACAGGTACATTGCAGTAGGCGAAACCGAGAACAACAGGCATGACGGGATATGATATTTATATGATGTGTAAAGGTAGTAAGGAGATGTTTTTCAGTTGCCGGAAGTTTTTAACATTACGCATTTATATGTGTGATTCATTGGTTGGCGACAATCGAAATGTTTTATTAACTTAGCACGCTAATACTATGCCCTTTTTAATATTTTGCAATCAATAATGTAAATGGGTGTGTGAAAATGACTATTCATCAAATAAAATTTTTAAACAATTATGGGATCGACCATTGTAGCCGTTGTCTTTGCGATAGTGGCTCTCGTCATAGGTATATTTTTAGGTAAGATCATATTCGCGAAAAACACTAAACAGCAAATAGACGACGCCGAAGCACTCGCTAAAAAGACCATCGAAGACGCAAAAACACTCGCAGAGACCTTAAAAGAGAAGAAATTACTCGAAGCCAAAGAGCACTTTTTACAGTTAAAAAGTACACACGACAAAGAAGTATCGCAGCGTAACCAGAAGATCGCAGAGAACGAAAACAGGCTGAAGCAGCAGCAACAGCAGCTTAACGACAAGACGTCGGCTTTGCAGCGCCAGACACAGGAGAATGAAACGCTGAAGGAAAGCCTGGAAAACCAGATCAAAGCATTCAACATCAAGAAAGCTGAGCTGGACAAACACCACGAAGAGCACGTGAAGCGCCTTGAAAAAGTGGCGGGTTTGTCGGCAGAACAGGCTAAGGTTGAATTGATGGAGGTGGTGAAAGAAGAGGCGCGTACCCGTGCAATGGCCTATGTGAAAGACATAATGGAAGAGGCCAAGGTAAATGCCTCGAAGGAAGCCAAGAAGATCATCATTCAGAGCATTCAGCGTACCGGTGCAGAACAAACGATCGAAAACGCCATTACGGTATTCAATCTGGAAAGTGATGAGATAAAAGGTCAGATCATTGGTCGTGAGGGTCGTAACATCCGCGCGTTGGAAGCAGCAACCGGAGTTGACCTCGTGATAGACGATACCCCTGAAGCAATTGTGCTCAGCTGTTTCGATCCGTTCCGCAGGGAAGTGGCTCGACTGTCGTTGCAACGCCTTGTTCAGGATGGTCGTATTCACCCGGCCCGTATTGAGGAAGTGGTGGAAAAGACCAAAAAGCAGTTGGAAGAGCAGATCATGGAGATAGGTGAGCGTACCATCATAGAATTGGGCATTCACGGTTTGCATAAAGATCTGGTACGCCTGGTGGGTAAAATGCGCTTCCGTTCGTCTTATGGTCAGAACCTGTTGATGCACTCAAAAGAAACAGCTAATCTGTGCGGCATTATGGCTGCTGAGCTGGGCTTGGGTCAGAAAGTGGTGAAACTGGCTAAACGCGCCGGCCTGTTGCACGATATTGGAAAAGTGCCTGATGAAGAAACAGAACTGAGCCACGCATTGCTGGGTGCTAAGGTAGCAGAGCGTTGCGGTGAACACGCATCGATAGTGAACGCCATCGGTGCCCACCACGATGAGATGGAGATGCTGTATATCATTTCTCCTATTGTTCAGGCTTGTGACGCCATAAGTGGTGCGCGTCCGGGTGCGCGTCGCGAGATGATGCAAAGCTACATGCAGCGCATAAAAGACCTGGAAAACCTGGCAATGACCTATAACGGTGTTGAGAAGGCATACGCTATTCAGGCCGGTCGCGAGTTGCGCGTTTTGGTTGAGGCAGAAAAGGTTTCTGATGCCGACAGCCAGAAACTCTCATTTGAGATCGCAGATAAGATCCAGAAAGAAATGCAATACCCGGGCCAGATCAAGGTTACCGTTATCAGGGAACTGAGGGCGGTGAATGTGGCCAGGTAACTCTGATAATTCTTGTTTATTGATCCCGCGTTTCAAAAAGAACGCGGGATTTTTTGTCTCAGATAGTTGCTGATAGAGCGCGCCTTTCTCTTTTACATCACCTATTTTTGCAACCACAATTACAGACAATGAAAGACTTTTCAAATGCTATTATAGAATGCGTTCCCAACTTCAGTGAGGGGCGCGATATGAACATCATCAAACAGATAACCGATGAGATAGAAACCGTGGAAGGTGTGCGCCTGCTGGATGTGGATCCCGGAAAGGCTACCAACCGTACTGTGGTGACGTTTGTGGGCAATCCGCAGGCAGTGGTCGACGCAGCTTTTCTTGCTATAAAAAAGGCGGGTGAGCTGATAGACATGAGCAAACACAGCGGAGAACATCCGCGCATGGGCGCTACAGACGTTTGTCCGCTGATACCTGTTTCAGGCATTAGCATGGAGGATACTGTTGTATTTGCGAAACAGTTGGCAAAGAGGGTCGGCGAGGAAGCGAATATTCCTGTGTACCTGTATGAATATGCGGCTTCAGCACCTTACCGCACCAATCTGGCTGATATTCGCAGTGGAGAGTACGAGGGACTTGCCGCCAAGATTGTTAAACCTGATTGGAAGCCTGATTACGGACCAGCAGCATTCAATGCGCGTACGGGTGCTACCGTGATCGGCGCGCGTGATTTCCTTATCGCTTACAACGTCAACCTCAACACAACTTCAACACGTCGTGCCAATGCGGTTGCATTTGATATTCGTGAGAAAGGCAGGCAGAAAAAGGATGATAATGGCAAGGTGGTAAAAGATGCGAATGGTGAGCCGGTATGGGTGCCCGGTCTCTTAAAAAATGTAAAGGCTATAGGATGGTTCATTGAAGAGTACGGGGTGGCGCAGATTTCCATTAACCTTACCAATATGAACACTACACCACTGCATGTGGTGTTTGATACCGCTTGCGAACGTGCGACTGCCCGTGGCTTGCGGGTGACGGGTAGTGAGCTGGTGGGCCTGGTGCCGTTGCAGGCACTGCTGGAAGCCGGCAAGTACTTCCTGCGCAAGCAGCAGCGTAGTGTGGGTGTGGGCGAGGCAGAGTTGGTTCGTATTGCCATCAAGTCGCTTGGCTTAGACGAGTTGGGCCCATTCGATCCGCAGAAGAAGATCATTGAATACAGGTTGAGGGATATAGAAACTAAGAAGCTGGTGGATATGACGGTGACCCGCTTTGCGCAGGAAACTGCCAGTGAGTCTCCGGCGCCGGGCGGTGGTTCTGTCTCCGCTTTGTGTGGCGCTATGGGCGCTGCATTGGGCACCATGGTGGCCAACCTGTCGTCGCACAAAAAAGGGTGGGACCATCGCTGGGAAGAATTCAGTGATCATGCGGCTCATGGTCAGGAATTGATCAAAGAGATGCTCTACCTTGTGGATGAGGATACCAATTCGTTCAATGCTATCATGGCAGCATTCGGATTGCCAAAGGCTACTGACGAGGAGAAGGCGGCACGCAAGGCTGCTATAGAGGCGGCAACGATTTATGCGATCAAGATTCCGTTCCGTACCATGGAGGCGGCATTTCAGGCTATGGATCTCGCTATACAGATGGCGGCTAAAGGTAACCCTAACAGCGTGAGTGACGCAGGTGTAGGTGCCTTGTGTGCGCGTACTGCCGTTAAGGGGTGTTATTTGAATGTCCGTATCAATGCTCAGGACCTGAAGGAACATCCGGAGGTGAAACCGTTGCTGGCCCGTGCCGAGGAGATTAACGCGGCTACAGATGCCAAAGAAGCCGAGGCATGGAACATAGTACTTGCGGCAATGAAATAATTGTATTTGTCTTTTTGTAAAAAGTAAAGGGCTGAACGCGCGTTCAGCCCTTTACTTTAAGCTCGTTAGACGTTCTTAGTATTCCTGTCCTTTGTGGAACACCTTGAACATGTTCTGTCCCATCTGGTACTGTATCACGTCATAGTTCAGTTGCCAGTTTGTGAGTTCAGCGTTTGTGACATCATATACTTCGCCTTCTGAGAATAAACGCAATGTGTTACCAAAGTTCACGTACGCAAGCGAGTTATACTGGATCACCATGTTGGTGGGGTAGTAGTTATCAACTGTGGTTATATCTCCTTTATAAAACACCTTCAGCATGTTGCTTTGATCCTTGAAGGCCACAATATTATCTACCACCTGATAAACGCCATTCATGAACCCGGCAGAACGCACACTGTCTTCGTAAAATATCTTGAAGTAGCCGTCGGCTGTTACAAATGCAACTACGTTGTCACCCACTTTATAAGACTTGGGCGGGAAGTCATCTACTATAAAGGTTTTGCCGCTGTGGAAGATCTTGAACTTACGATCGATATCAACATAGGCTGCTGTATTACGGCCAACTTCGAAGCCACTCACCGGATAGTCTTCCTGAGCCAATAGTTCGCCGTGGTAGAAGATGCGGAACTGATTGGCAAAGTTGTTGTAGGCTATTATGTTGTCGGTTACTTTGATCGCTGACAAGGAGCTGTCTGCGAAATAGCTTTCCACATTAAAGATCTGCCCTTTATAGTAGGCCTTGTATGCGCCCTTATAGGAGTCGAGGAAAAGTATGACACTGTCTGCCACAAAGAACTGATCGGTGACGTTGGTGAGGTTTTTAATCACTCCGTTGTCGAACACATTCAGTGATTTCTGGTTCAGGAACGCTACCAGATTGTCGGTTACATAATAGGCGTTGGTGAAGCCGATGTTTACGGGTGTCACACGGTTGTTAGCATATATCTTGAATGACCTTGAGTTGTCGAGATAGGGGATTGCTGTCCGGCCTATTTTAATGCTTACCGGTGCCAGAAAATCAATCTTCCTTATCATTCCTTTATCCCAAACCATCAATTGGTTCTGATTGTCGAGGTAGGATGCAAGTTGCGCATGTGCGCCAAAGCTGAAAAGAAAGGAAAAGAGAAGGCCGATGCTGAAATGCCTCATTGCAGACTATTTCGCTCTAAGTTAGGCAATTAAGGGGAAACAACAGATGTTGGGTGGGGCGAGCAGTGGCTAAAAATAAAAAAGCCAGCCTGAGAACAGGCCAGCCCCTATAAACCCT
>JACCEA011245386.1_pt1 | contig 12798 bp, 7 predicted proteins | sample 7449851 | NCBI WGS metagenome assembly JACCEA01 (sample SAMN15323453, study PRJNA562643) | freshwater metagenome | isolation source: river surface water | place: USA:Blue River Watershed | collected 2017-08-18 | reverse complement strand
TGCCCGCTTAGTTCTATCCTTGGTCTGTTGAAGCATCCGCTTACGGATCTTGGTCTGGAGCAATTTTTGAAAGACGCTAAGAGCATGGCGTAATTTCTTACTATTCCAAACAAAAAACGCCGCACCAATGGTGCGGCGTTTTTGTTTTTAAAAGTTCCGCAGAGATCAACCCTTGTAAGTAAGCCCCGTATTCCAGAGCAGGAACGACCACTTATCAGCTTGTTCTGCAATGATCATATCAGTAGGTTTACCTGCCCCGTGACCTGCCTTGGTCTCAATACGGATGAGTGTCGGGGTGTTTGCCGTTTGTCCTTCCTGGAGTGCCGCTGCAAATTTGAAAGAATGTGCTGGCACCACCCTATCATCATGATCGCCGGTGGTGACCATCGTTGCAGGATAAGCTTGCTTCCTGACATTGTGTACCGGTGAATATTTGTACAGGTATTCAAACATCTCCTTGCTATCCTCTGCAGTACCATAGTCATATGACCAACCGGCACCGGCAGTGAATTTGTTGTAACGCAGCATATCCAGCACACCCACTGCCGGGAAACATACCTTAAACAAGTCGGGGCGCTGAGTGAGACATGCACCAACCAACAATCCACCGTTGGACCCACCTGCTATCGCCAGATAATCCTTTGACGTATATTTCTCGCTGATCAGAAATTCTCCGGCACGTATAAAATCGCTGAATACATTCTGCTTGTTCATTTTAGTGCCTGCGTCGTGCCACCTGTCGCCATACTCGCCTCCGCCTCGTAAATTGGCTACCGCATATATGCCACCATTCTCCATGAACACCAGATTGCTGACACTGAAAGAGGGAGTGAGGCTCACGCTGAATCCACCGTATCCATACAGCAATACCGGGTTCTTACTATTGAGCTGCATTCCCTTTTTGTAGGTTATGATCATTGGGATACGTTCACCATCTTCAGCATCATAGAACACCTGTTTACTTTCGTACATCGATGGGTCGAACTTCACACCCGATACTTTATATACTTCAGACTTTCCCGTCTTGATGTTGTACTTGAAAATTGTAGGTGGATAAACGTACGATGTGTAGGAATAGTAGGTCTCTGTCTCATCCATTTTGCCCCCAAATCCTCCGGCTGTGCCAAGACCCGGCAATTTGATCTCTTTCTCACGTTTACCGTTCAGGTCCACCTGATACACCTTCGACACTGCGTCCTCGATGTAAGAGGCAAATAATTTACGACCACAACTCGAGATACTCAACGGAAACTTACCCTCGGCTATGATCGTCTTCCAGTTTTCCTTTACCGGATTTGACGCATCAACTGTCACCAGTCGCTTGTTAGGTGCCGCCTGATTGGTAAGGATGTACAATTTAGACCCGTCATTATACACTACATCCTGCTCGAATTCAAATCCGGTAACTACCGGTACGATCGGAGCCCCCGGCTTCGAGAGATCCTGCAAGTACAGCTCATTGCCATAAGTGGCATTTGCCGCCGAGATAACCAGGAAACGCTCGTCCTCCGTCACTCCCCCGCCAATGTACCTGCGAGGAGTGGCATCGCCGCCAAATATCAGTTTATCCTGATTTTGCGGTGTACCCAATTTGTGATAATACAGTTTGTGGATCTGTGTTTTTTCCGACAACTGACTACCCTTTGGCTTGTCATAGCTACTGTAATAGAAACCTTCATTTTTGTACCACGAAGTGCCGCTGAATTTCACATCCAGCAACGTATCATCAACCTTTTTGCCGGTTTTGGTTTCAATAACTACCACCTTGCGCCAGTCGGAACCACCTTCACTTATCTGAAAAGCCGCAAGACTTCCGTCCTTTGTAAAGCTGATACCCTGCATTGACGAAGTGCCATCTGCAGAAAACTTGTTTGGATCAAGAAATACCTCGGGCTTTCCGTTACCCTTTTGCCTGTAAAGAATGCTCTGGTTCTGCAGACCGTCATTCTTGTAGAAATAGGTGTACTCACCTTCTTTAAAAGGCGCACTATATTTCTCGTAATTCCAAAGTTGGGTGAGCCGTTTTTTTATAGCATCACGGAAAGGGATCTTTGAGAGATACTCGTTGGTTACCTTGTTCTGGGCAATGACCCATTGTTTTGTTTCTTCAGACATGTCATCTTCCAACCATCGATAAGGATCCTGAACTTTGGTTCCGAAATACTCATCAGTATGTTCGACTTTCTTTGTTGACGGATACTTCCCCGTAAAAGTCGACTGTTGTGCTTGTGTCATCATGCCAGTCAATAATAGTGTGGTACAAATTGATGCGACCTTCATAATTCAGATTTTACATTTAAAAGTGGAGTCAAATTACGGGTTATTGTGGAATCAATGATCGTCCTTTGTTCGTTAAGGGCAATTTTACCCCCAAAGAGGGGATCATCTGTTGCTAAAATACTGCTCTGCACGTGAGTTCATGTTTACTCCCGCCGATGTGGACGCATTGTTTGTCGCAAAAAGATACATCCGCCAGGCAGAGTTCATCATTTCGCCCGGCACCGTAGAATGTAACAAACGATAGTCTCCTATCATTTGCCCCGGCTTGTAAAACAAAAAGAGTGCATTTGCCAGTTCCTTTTTGTTAGAGAACTGCGTAAGTGTATTATACTGCCATATCTCGTAGGGCAACGCTCCTGTCTCGTTAGTGACGGTCACGATATCTGTTGGCGGGCCATAGCGGAGATAGATGAAACCGCGTTCAGTTTCATAGCCTGCTGTACCCTGTGCTGAGAACTTCTTATTAACCGCCATCACTTTCTCAGAGTATTCTTTCCATGCTTTACCGGGATCCTTTGAATTGAGAGACTGAAAGTAGTTATGCAGGTAGTACCTCATGTACATCTCGTCCGGGTTCTTCAGGAAATTGTTGATAGTACTGGTCTGCATAGGATCGCTCTGCGGCAATAGCATCTTCAGCATTGCCTTGATCTGTGCCAGATTGTATTTGGAAAGAAAGGTCTTGTCAAGGTCCAGAACCGTGATCTTCTCCATTGCCGTATCGGCCAACACCTCTTTGATTGCCTTTTTGGGAGTCTCAGAAACGTCGGGGTGCAGATTCATGCGTTGAAAAAACCGGCTTTGAGCGCATAGCACACGTCCGGTGCGGTCCTCCAGTGTAAGAACAATATAGTAGTTACCTGACGTGAGCTTGCCCACCGGAAACGTTCCGAGAATAAGGGGGACATGTTCAATCAAAAGCGTATCAGCAACTGCAGGGTCTGCAAGAAAGGCCTCGTTTTTCTTTTTTGCCAATCTCACCCGATGCACCAACGGGTAAAGATCGGCAGAGACGCTTCGAAGATTATTCAGCTCGGCATAATAATGTAGGTTCCGTTTGTTGTCTCCAAGAAAATCTACACACATCGGAATGTGTTGACGCCCGTTTCGTTCGAATGGCGTTTTGGAATCGAGCTTGAAAAATGTATCCAATAGCTGCACATCACTGTAATACGGTGCCCCGGGGGGAATAGATACTTCAAAACTGTCGGTGTAATCGAAATGAGCACTACTATCATTTATGTCTGTAAGATGAAATATAAGACGCAGCTTGCCTTCTGCAATTCGTAATCTTCTGGTATCAATGATCGTGAGCGTTTCCAGCTCCTCGGGCGTTGCGCGAGGACTGGTCTGCGAAATAAAATGTTCTTCGTTGACAATTCCTTTATCATCTTTTACTACGATATCAGTCCGGATCCGGCCGGATATTTTCCCATCTGGCATTTTCGAAAAATGCACCGATCTCGGGTTCACCTGCCAACTTACCTCCAGGTAGGGGCGATATTTGACGCCATTATCTCCCGACGCAAACGACACAGAACGGGTCACAGTTGCGTCGATCGCCGGAGAAACAACAGACGCAAGAATAGAAATGGCACAGATCACCAAAAACCGATACATCAAGGGAATTCTTTTGCGCAAATTACTGAATATAGGGCTGCCACACCCGATGAAACTGTTAATAAATGTGCAGCAATCCGCTTCCAAAATCATAGCTTTGATTCCGGTAATAACAAATGAAAGGAAAACTACCTCTGATATTTTTGGCTTTCAGTGCATCATTCATCATCATGGTGCTCCTTTCTTTCTTTTCCATACAACGTTACTCAACTTTTACCGACCATTCCGACAAAGTCACACACAGCAATCTGGTGATAAAAATGCTCTACAAAACAGAGGTCTATCTCAAAGACATAGACCGATGGGAAAGAGGCTTCCTTTTGACCGGCGACACCAGCTACCTGAGAACATACAATAGCACTATCGACAGCCTCAACGGTTCGCTGGATATCCTTAGCAGACTCGTGATCGATGATCCGCTTCAAACCAAGAACATTATTTTCCTGAGAAAAAACATCAACTCCCGACTTCAGTTTTCAGCAAACTGCATCCGTTCAGCAGCAAATACCCCAAAAATTGAGCCGGGTACAAACTACCATGATGGCCGTAAATATATGTTGGCCTCAAATGGCATCATTTCGCTGATGCATGACATTGAAGACAAATCGTATGCGGAACGATACAAAAAGCAGCAGCAATATGAAGAACTCACGGGCAACACTCTGATCTCACTTCTATTCATATTCTGCTTTATCACCTTGATCCTATTCCTTCTCTTGATGAAATTGCTGAGGTCGGGTATGGTGTTCCAGGAGGAATTACAAGGAAAGCTTCTTGATCTGAAACGCTCGCACGATGAACTTCAGGATATTGCATATGCCATCTCCCACGACCTTCAGGAACCGATCAGAAAAATTCAGGTTTTTGCAAATATGCTTGCAGTTCGTGGAGCATCAGTCGGCAATGAAAAAACAGTGAATACCCTGGAGCGCATCAATAATTCTGCGTCAAAGATGCAGGTGCTTATTGCCAACCTCGTTAGCCTGACAAATTTGTCGCAAACAAATGAAAACAGAACAAAATGTGACCTTAACGAGATCCTTGCCGATGTCCAGAAAGACCTTTCCGGAGAGATCAACAGAAAGAAAGCGCTCATTTTCACTCAAAAGCTGCCTACAGTTGATGCATATGAAAACCAGATGAGAATCCTCTTTCAAGCAATCATCGACAACAGTCTTAAGTTCTCAAGGCAAGGCATTCCACCGAAAATCTATGTTCGATACGATATTGCCAAAGGAAGCAAGTTGAAGGATATCAACGCAGCTCAGGCTACCCAGCAATTCAAACGTATATCTATCACCGACAACGGGATCGGATTTGACAACCAACACATAGATAATATTTTCAGAATATTCAGGAGACTGCATGGCGACCAGTCGCAATATGAGGGTAAAGGAATAGGGCTGGCAATATGTCAACGCATTATGGCAAACCACGAGGGGTATATAATAGGAGAAGGAGAACCGGATGAAGGTGCCACATTTGAACTGTATTTTCCGCACCTGCCGGGATAAAGATCATTCGAAATTCGCAGCAGCATGCCACAGCCTTCAAAAGCAAATACCACATTATGCACATCTGATTTTCGATACTGCTTTGCCGAAATCAAACCCGCATCATTGAAAATCAATGACATCAGCTGAAAAAGGTGTTACTAACGCCTTAAAATGATGCAACCCATACATACACGTTCAAATATTTAATTGCCTAGTTATGATCTCGCAGCAAAATTTAATACACCGATTTCCGTCTTTATGTATTACTTTTGTCGCCTGAAAAATTCTTAATAAAAACTTAATCTATGCAGGAATTTGGTAGAAAAAATCCGTCAGTAAATCTGTCTGACCTCGGATTAAATGTTGGAATTGCCCACTGGAACCTTTCTCCGGAAGAACTCACTAAAAAAACACTTGAACTTGGTCAGGGCGTGTTAAATGATACAGGTGCTTTATGCGTAAGTACCGGTAAGTTCACCGGCCGCTCTCCGAAAGATAAATTTACTGTAAAGGACGCCCTCACTCAAGACAGCGTTGACTGGGGTGATGTGAATATTCCATTCACGCCTGAAGCATTCGATAAACTGTACGACAAAGTATGTTCTTACATGGCCGGTAAAGAAGTATGGGTGCGCGATGCGTATGCCTGCGCAGACCCTACTTACCGTCTCAACATCCGTGTTGTGAACGAAACTCCATGGGCGAACCTTTTCTGCAACGACCTTTTCCTGCGCCCTACCGAAACCGAGATCGCAACTCAGAACCATGACTGGTTGATACTTCAGGCGCCCGGTTTCCAGGCCGATCCTGCAACGGATGGCACACGCCAGGCTAACTTCACGATCGTGAACTTTACTCGCCGCATCATTCTGATCGGTGGCTCGGGTTATACCGGCGAAATGAAAAAAGGCATCTTCGGTGTTCTTAATTTCCTGCTTCCACACAACCATAAAGTATTGAGCATGCACTGCTCGGCCAACGAAGGTAAAAACGGCGACGTTGCTCTGTTCTTCGGCCTGAGCGGTACCGGAAAGACCACACTCAGCGCGGACCCTGAGCGCGCACTTATAGGCGATGACGAACATGGCTGGTCAGAAGAATCGGTATTCAACTTTGAAGGCGGTTGTTACGCAAAATGTATAGACCTCAGCGAAGAAAAAGAACCTCAGATCTTCCGTGCCATCAAGCCGGGCGCACTGCTGGAGAATATCAAATTCTTTGCCGGCACAAATACAGTTGATTATGCTGATGCGAGCATCACAGAGAACACCCGCGCTGCCTACCCTATCGACCACATCGACAACGCTAAAAATCCTTCTTATGGCGGACAGCCTAAGAATATATTCTTCCTTACGTGCGATGCGTTTGGAATTCTGCCTCCTATCTCGAAACTGACTAAGGCACAGGCAATGTACCACTTCATCAGCGGTTACACGGCAAAAGTTGCAGGTACCGAAGTAGGCGTTACAGAACCACAGACAACTTTCTCTGCATGTTTCGGTCGCGTATTCCTTCCACTGCACCCTGCTAAATACGCTGAACTACTGGGCGCTAAACTGGAGCAACACACTGACGTGAACGTATGGTTGGTTAATACCGGCTGGAGCGGAGGTGCATATGGTACTGGTAGCCGTATGAAACTGCGCTATACCCGTGCAATGATCACTGCTGCGATGAATGGTCAGTTGGATAACGTAAGTTTCGACGCGCACTCCGTATTCGGAGTACTGATGCCTGCTACAGTTCCTGACGTTCCGACAGAGATATTGAATCCACGCAACACATGGGCTGATAAAGAGGCTTATGACAAGAAAGCAAATGAACTCGCAAAATTGTTCGTAAACAACTTTGCTAAATACGCTGACAAAGCTAATGATGAGATTCGCTCAGCTGCGCCAAAAGTGCTTGAGAGCGCATAGTACATTCATTGTAATATTTAAGCGAAGAGAGGGACAGCAGCTGTCCCTCTTTTTTTGCACAAAACACTAACAAAATGAAGCAATAGCGAAAGGATTTTAGGACAATGCAGGTGAATACTTTAATTTCGTGACTTTCCAATGTTAAGTTTATATTAAGTCCGCGTTACCAACAAGGAAATGGGGAATTAGCGATATAGCTTTGCATCATCATAAAATCGAATCAACATTTCTCATATGTCATTTAGCTCCATCATTAAGATCTTCCTTCCAAAGGACAAGGTATTTTTCAGTTTGTTTGAGGAAGTAGCAACTACCCTCGTTCAAATGGGCGACACATTTAAAAGCGCCCTTAACGAAAAAGACCTTGCAAAACGTGACGCTTTGCTGAAGAGCCTTGAAGAACTGGAACACAAAAATGATGAGACAACCCATAGGATCTTCATTGAACTGGGAAGTAATTTCATCACTCCACTAGATCGTGAAGATATCCATTACCTCGCCACGTCGCTCGATGATATTGCAGACTATATATGGGGAGCAGCCAAGCGCGTGGTGAACTATCAGATTGATGATCAGCACAACACACTCGAAGCCTATGCAGAGATCATCTGCAAGGCGATCAAAGCTATCAATACGGCCATTCACGCGCTTCGCGACATGAAGGATCTGAGGGCGATCACGGCAGCTTGCGTTACTGTTAACAGTCTGGAGAATGCCGCGGACGACCTTCTCGACACCACTATGATGCGCCTTTTCTCGTCCAACATCAGCGCGGTCGAACTCATTAAACAGAAAGACATCTTCCAGATGCTTGAGGTGGTGACCGACAAGTGCGAAGATGCTGCAAACGTAGTAGAATCAATTATCATTAAATACGCTTAATACCAGCCAGGACATGTCGGCCTTACTTCTCGTTATTCTATTCCTGGCGTTATTGTTTGATTATATCAACGGTTTCCACGATGCCGCCAACTCCATTGCAACTGTAGTTTCAACTAAGGTGCTTACGCCTTTTCAGGCTGTGATGTGGGCTGCGTTATTCAACTTCGTTGCGTTCTTTATATTCAAAGATCATGGAGTAGCTAAAACCGTTGCCAAAACCGTTCACGAAGAGTTCATAACGCTTCCGGTTATTTTCTCCGGACTTGTTGCTGCGATATCCTGGAACCTCCTCACCTGGTGGTTTGGTATTCCGTCCAGCTCGTCTCACACACTGATCGGCGGTTTTGCCGGTGCCGCAATAGCACATGGCGGCTTGGGAGCTATTAGTTCTGAACCAATTATCAAGACTGTAAGTTTTATTGTTCTTGCACCCTTGATTGGTATGATAATGGCCTTCATCATATCTCTCTGGTTTATATATTCCTTTAAGAAAGGTTTAGCACCAAAGGTCTTGTCAATTATTGTCCTGATATTGGTGATGCTGTTACTTCACCATAATATTGTCACTGACCCGTCGAAACTAAAAAACTATCATGAGAGTTACATTGCCAACGTTCTCTTGGAAAGCAAGAATCTTAAGTGGCTTCTGCTTGGTCTGATCATGGCTGTGATGGCGATTTTTACCATGATACTAGGATCTCTCAATACTGCGAGAGCAACTTTATATCTAAAAAGATTCCAACTTGTTTCCTCAGCAATTTTCAGCATTGGTCATGGCGGGAACGATGCACAAAAGGTAATGGGTATCATCACCGCTGCACTGATGTGCGAAGGAAGTATTACCTCTCACGACCAAATGCCTGCGTGGGTGCCACTCGCCTGTTATTCGGCGATTGCCCTCGGTACCATGAGCGGTGGTTGGAAGATCATTAAAACCATGGGCACCCGCATCACAAAGGTGACACCATTTGAAGGTGTAGCTGCCGAGACCGCAGGCGCAATCACCTTGTTTTTGACCGAGAATCTGAAAATTCCGGTGAGTACCACACACACTATCACAGGCTCGATTATTGGGGTAGGCGCCACAAAACGCCTATCAGCCGTTCGTTGGGGCGTAACCATCAACCTTTTGTGGGCGTGGATCCTAACCATCCCGGTTAGTGCGGCCCTGGCGGGGCTTTGCTTTTGGATTGTGAATATGTTCATTAAGTAGTCATACCTACATTTTTAGTCATAAAAGCCCGATTTTCATCGGGCTTTTTGCATGGTACAAATCTGCAGACAAATTCTAACAATTCCATTTAGAAATACGCCTGATAAAAGTGATGCTGTTTTACCAACCAATTTGCGGCAAGTACATGTCTGACAGTAACGTACACATGAAAATATGTCACAAAATGATTAACCAATAGTTAATAAGTGAATATCCTCTGAAGAAAAAATCTATGCAGATAATAATTTTAGAGTGATTTATAAGTATTTTTAAAGCTAGCTTGTATAACGAGTTCAAACGACGGAATAGTAATGAAAAAATTAGCTACTAAATTCATCTTCTTTCTCGCATTTGTGCTGTTCACACAACACACTTCATCTGTAGCACAGATGGTTGGTGATCAGATCTTTTTGAAAGGAAAATGGGTGCAGGTTGGGGTTGCACCGAATGGTTCCCTCGGGTCCACAAGGCTGCCTCCGGCAGGTATGTACAATTGTGCGTCTCCTACATTCAATTTCTGGGATCCGGGATTGGGTGCATTCACGGGCGCATCCAACCAACGCCTCATGATGGTTTATGATGCGGGGCTCGACGGATTCACCGTTGGTACTCCTGCATTCTTTGGCGACTATTCTATGCCCGGAACTCCGTATGAAGGATGGGGCATACAGATAAATGGAGCGCACAGCGAAGCTCAGATGCAATATTTCCTTGCCTCCGGAGCCACCGGATATGCTGGTGGTGCAAGCCTTACCGGTTCAACTACTGCTTATCTGAATCCTTCGGGAAAAACAATCGGCGTGTGGTCTGGCACAGCGGGCGCTGGTGGTCCTCTCTCTATAGTGCAAACTACCACCCTCGACACTAACGCAAAGTGGGTAAACATGAACGTGAAGTTCAGAAATACCGGAGCAACAACGCTTACAGGCGTTTACTACTTGCGTGAGACCGACCCTGATAATGATGTGATGGCAGGCGGTCCGTTTACAACAGTTAATACGATCAATTATCAGAACGACTACTACCATCGTGTCATGGTAACTGGCACAGGTACTTTCTACACATCTCAGACACTTTCACTGGCAACAAAAGATTGTCGTGCAAAATGTTTCATACATTCCGGCTGGCCAAGTTCAACTGCAACTAACCTTGCAACTTTGTGGGCATCAGGAGGAGGTGGCTACACTTTCAGCGGAACCGTGACATCGGATGTTGCGATCGGTTTGGTTTACAACCTTGGTAACATCGCAGCAGGTGACAGTACTGAGATCAACTATACATACATCTTTAATGGTCTGACAGGCATTGACAGCGCTGTTGCAAATCCACAGCTGGTTGTAAACGGCATCGCACGTGACACAACAGACACAGTTACATCATGCTCATTCACTGGTAGCACACTCGCTTGCAGCATAATTAATGGATCTACAGCAGACTGGACAGGCAGTACCTGGACATGGGCTCCTTCTACTTATTTGGCTGCAACGACCGGTCTTACAAACACTATTTCTGTTAGTTCTATCACAACTCCGATCACCTACACAATTACAGGTACAACCGGATTATCGGGATGTGCAGGCAGAACGTTCTTGCTGACAGTTATGCCTCCGGGAGCAACACCACCTCCCACTACAACTACTCCTCTTTCTTATTGTTTGGGGTCAACAGCCCCTCCACTCACGGCATCGGGAATCGGTACCATATACTGGTGGACCACACCCACGGGTGGCGTGGGTAGTACAACTGCCCCCACGCCTTCAACAGCTACAGTAGGTACAACGACATGGTATGTATCTCAGGTTGTTGCAGGTTGCCCCAGTACGCGCATACCGGTCACTGTCACTATCTTCTCACTCTCGACTCCGATAACCGGAAGCGGCTTTGTATGTACAGGTTTCACAACTACATTGGCCAATGCTACAACCGGTGGTGTATGGACCAGTGGTAACCCTGCTGTTGCTACGGTTGGTACATCGTCAGGCATTGTAACTGGCGTAAGTCCGGGAACAGCCACGATATCTTATTCTGTTTTGGGATGTCTGGCATTAAAAGTGGTGACTGTGACAACCACACCAGCAGCGATAACCGGTCTGTCAACCGTTTGTATCGGAACTACAATCACGCTCTCAAACTCGGTGGCTGGTGGTTCATGGTCATGCGCCTGCCCTACAATTGCTTCGGTTGGATCATCCACAGGAGTAGTCACGGGTATCGCGGTCGGTCCTTGTATTATTACCTATGATATGGGAGGAGGTTGTTATGTCACCAAGAGCATCACGGTAAACCCCTTCCCTGCGGCTATTTCGGGAGCTGGTTCGGTGTGCGTTGGTGCAACCACACCACTCACAAGCCCGACACCGGGAGGTATCTGGAGTAGTACTGCGGTTACAATAGCCACAGTCGGTCCTACAACGGGTATCGTTACTGGTGTCAACCCGGGCACTGTGACAATACGTTACACCGTGGGCGGATGTGCTGCTACTTTTGTTATGACGGTTGTTACTGCAGCAGCTCCAATCGTTGGACCTACCACTGTTTGTGCTGGCTCAACGATTACTTTGACGAACCCGTCAACAGGTGGAACATGGTCAATGGCATGCCCTACAATCGGATCAGTCAATGCAACAACAGGCGTTGTTACCGGCATTTCAGCTGGTACATGTACTGTAACGTACTCTTTGAGTGCAGGCTGTACAACAACACGTGTCATTACGGTTACTGCAACACCATCAGCGATAGGAAGCAATATTCCTCTTTGTATCGGTCAAACGAATACGCTAACTCACAGTACGGCGGGTGGTACATGGAGCATGGCCTGCCCTTCTATCGCAACTGTTGGGATTTCGACCGGGCTTGTAACAGCCGTGGGAGCCGGTACTTGTACCGTTACCTACACGCTGCCTTCAGGCTGTATCGCTACTGCAGTGGTTACCGTCAACGGAGCACCGGGAGCTATAACCGGAACACTCGCTTTGTGTCAGGGGACTTCGGCTACCCTTAGTAGCGCTACCCCATCCGGCACATGGACATCGGGCACCGGTACGGTCGCTTCGATCGATCTGTCAACCGGCACATGGACCGCACTTACCGGCGGCACTTCGACCATTACGTACACGGCACCAACAGGCTGTATCACTACTGCCGATGTGACCGTGAATCTGGCACCAGCTGCCATCACAGGGCCTTCATCGGTTTGTATCAGCCAAACAATAACGCTTGCCAGCGCTTCTGCGGCCGGTGCATGGAGCAGCTCTGACCCGACGGTCGCTACTGTATCAGGCACAGGTGATGTGTTCGGGGTAGCAGTGGGCACAGCCGACATAACTTATGCTTTGGGCTCCGGTTGTTTTGTCACTAAAACAATAACTGTTAATCCCGGCCCTTCTGC
>JACCEA010380170.1_pt1 | contig 12798 bp, 11 predicted proteins | sample 7449851 | NCBI WGS metagenome assembly JACCEA01 (sample SAMN15323453, study PRJNA562643) | freshwater metagenome | isolation source: river surface water | place: USA:Blue River Watershed | collected 2017-08-18 | reverse complement strand
CGGCGCACGAAGATCTCGTTCTCGTTGATCAGGGCCAAGTTGGAGTCGATCTGGGCGGCAGCACGGCTCATCCAGGTGCCGAGGCGGCTCATGAACTCGTGGTTCAGGTCGCCGTTCACGCCGCCGATTCGGTAGTAGTTGTAGAGGAGCTTCTGACCGGTGAGGGCGGCGAGCATGTCAACGATCTCGTCGCGCTCAATGAACGCCCAGAGAATTGGAGTGATGCCGCCGAGATCGAGCGCCATCCATCCCTGGAAGAGGGTGTGGCTCGCGATGCGGTTGAGTTCCATCGTTAGCACGCGGATATATTGCGCGCGGCGCGGCACATCGACATCCATCAACTTCTCAAAGGCGGCAACTGGTGCCGCTTCGCAGAAGAGCGAGCTCACATATTCGAGTGGGTCGGTGTAGCAGATCGCCTGGTGATAGTCGGCGTTCTCGCAGAGCTTCTCCACGCCGCGGTGCAGATAGCCGAGCACCGGATCAAGGTCGACAACCTTCTCGCCATTCACCTTGATGATCACGCGAAGCACGCCGTGTGTTGATGGGTGCTGTGGCCCCATGTTCACGAACATCTCGCCTTCGCGCAACGTGAGGAACTCCGCCTGTCGCTCCGTTTGTGGAGTTGGTGCCGGCTCGTACCACGTCGATTCGGCGGGAATCGCTACTCGCGGATCGTCAAGTGATGGGCGCATCTGCTGAGTCATCGCTATACCCCTGGGCTCTTGCGCAGCACTGTTGCCGCGGTTGCATCAGCCGGTGTTCCAGCGCGCTCCATGTTGCGCACGCCAGCAGCTGGTGAGCGTGATGCGTCGTCAGCGAGATAAAAATCTTTGCGCAGCGGGAAGCTGCGGTAATCGTCTGGCATATAGATGCGGCGCAGATCGCGATTCCCTTCGAAGATGATGCCGAACATGTCGTAGGCCTCGCGCTCCATCCACTCGGCACCTGGCCACATGAATGTTGCCGACGCGATGCGTGGTGCAGTTCGATCAAGACCTGGAACGATCACGCGCAGCCAATCGCCACTTGTGGATGAGGAGAGGTGATACACAACCTGCATCTCTTCGCCGGTATCAACACCACACAGGTCAATCAGCATTTCGAATCGCAGCGACGGATCATCGTGCAGTCTGCGCAACGTGTCGGTTGCATCGGTGAGTGCCACGCGAATTTCGCTCTCGTCGTATCGCTGGCGCACTGGTGTAAGGAGTCGCTCGCCAAACTTCTCTTGCAACAGCGCGGCGAGACGGCGATCCACTTAGATCCCCTTCGGAACAGTTGGGCCGATCGCGCGCTCTGGCCAGTGGCCGCGTCGATCTTTTACCAACTGCTGCAACTTCATCATTCCGTAGATCAGTCCCTCTGGTCGCGGTGGGCAACCAGGGATGTACACGTCAACAGGCATGACGCGATCAATCCCTTGCACCACGGAGTAGCTGCGCTTGTAGCGTCCGCCAGAGCAGGTGCAGTCGCCCATTGCAACGACCCACTTCGGTTCAGGCATCTGCTCCCACAAACGAATGAGTGGCTCAGCCATTTTTGTGGTGAGTGTTCCGGCAACGATCAGCACGTCAGCCTGACGTGGGCTCGCGCGGAACGGGAACATCCCCCAACGGTCAATGTCGTTCTTCGGTGTTGCCGTCGACATCATCTCAATGGCGCAGCAGGCGAGACCAGAGAGCAGTGGCCACAAGCTGTTCGCGCGAATCAAGTCGAGCACCACGTCGGCCTTTGTTGGAATGGCAGAGAGCGCGCCGCCCCAGCGCGCATCATCAACGCGGCCGTCGCCCGTGGCGTCGTATCGCGCGAGCTCTAGGTTCGGGTGTGCCTCAAGCGGAAGTCCGCCGTACGCGCGTGGGTCGTCGGTGCTCCACAGCGTGTTGCCGACGGTGGCGGGCGACTGAATGCTGCCGTCTGGCTGAACCTCAGGCAGATTGCTGAACTTCGGATCGCGCGTTACCGCCATGCCAAGACCCCCTTACGCCATGCGTAGGCGAGTCCAACGAGCAACACGCCGATGAAGATCGCCATGGAGATGAGCCCGTCGAACAAGAGCACCTTGAAGTTCAGTGCCCAGATGTAGATGAAGACGATCTCAACGTCGAAGGCGACGAAGAGGAGTGCGTACAAATAGAAGGAGAGGCCAAAGCGTCCGTGGGTGTCGCCGTACGTGTCGATGCCCGACTCGTAGGGAACCTGCTTGCCGCGGCTGCCGCGCGTGCGGTGGGAGATGAGCCAGGCGAGGCCGATGGTAAGGAAAACAAAGGAGGCGCCTGCGACTGCGAAACCGAGGACGTACCAGAGTCCGGTCATGAAACTCCCCCGTTCGATCCATCAACCCGGCGCGTACCCCGTAGCGGGGGCTCGAGTGATTACGCTCGGATTCTAGACGAGGGGGCGATTCGGAGCCGCCGTTCCAGGCAGCGGCGATGCGGAGTCGGCGAGCGCATTTGCCCCTGGGGAACTCCCCGCCACAAACACCTCAACGGCGAATCCGCCCATGCGGCGCGAGTCCATCAGTTGGGCGAGTGCGGAGCGCAGGGCGATCGCCCCTTCGAGGGTTGCCGTCGGCCCCGTGCGCGTTCGGGCGACCTCGTTGTCGACTCCCGCGGTTGCGAGAAATCTGGCCTGATTCGTGCTCGCCACGTGACGAAGTCCGCCCGCCGTCGCCGCCGTCCGCAGCAGGGTGAGGTCCACATGGGCGGTCAGATCGCGGCTCCCCGGCTCGCCGAGGAGGTCTGCGGTCGCTCGGTGCCCCTGGTAGGCGAGGGCGGTTCCGGCCATGCGGCTGGCAGGGTCGCGGAGGGCGGCCCCCTCACGGCCGTAATCAAGCACGATCACGACCCCTTCGGTGAGTTGGGCCCCCAGCGTGGCGGCCCATTCAGCGGTGGCTGGCGAGATCTCGGCGAGCTGCCCCTCCGCCAGAGGTGGCCAGGCGGCCATGAGGGGGGTGAGCCGATCGGCGACCTCCTGGTCGGGTGCCCCCTCGACCCAGGTGAGCGCATTTGTTACAGAATCAACCCCCACACGGCGCTCGGCGAAGCCGCCCGGGGCGGCGGCGCGACCGACCACGATATGGAAGGGGAGGGCGTCGGCGAACTCATTGGCGACCACGATCCCGGCGACGGGTGGGCTCCCCGCCGGGACGAGGGGCGGCCCCCCGTCCGGAAGTGCCGCCAGTGCCGCGGTCAGATCGGCGAGACGGTGCGGGTTTGCCTCAAGCACGGAAACCTCCAGCGCTCCGAGAAGGGGGTGCTCCTCGCGAGCGAGGTAGTCGAGTGCCGCTAGGAGGAGCGTCCCCTCGCCGGCGCCGTACTCGCGCCAGCGGAAGGTTCCGGGGCGGCCGAGGCGCTCCCACGTTGTGGCCGCCAGGTGCGCGATGGCGGCACCAAGGATGGGGTGCAGCTCAGGCGCGGTCATAAAGTCACCGCTGCGACCCGCCCGACGCTGCGCTGTGGCGTAGTAGCCAAGCCCAGGTTCGAGAAGGGCGCGCTCCATAAATCGCGCGAAGCTGATTGAACCCTCGCGCTGGGCCTCGTCGCGAATGAGACGCTCTACCTCTTCCATGCAGTAGATCCTACGCGGCGCTACCGTCGGGCACATGCGCCAGCTCGTTGTGCACCTAGGAATCGGGGCTAATCTCGACGACCCTGTCGCCACGCTGGCCGAAGCGGTTGTCGCACTCGCGCACATTCCTGGCTGGAAGATGGAGCAGGTCTCGCCGCTCTATCGCACCACGCCGGTCGGCATCGTTGACCAGCCAGAGTTTTTCAACGCAGCACTTCAAGTGCGCGCGACACTTCCCGAAGAGCCGGCCGCGGCAGCCGTTGAAGTGCTCACGCGCGTCAAGGAGTTGGAGCGACTCTTTGGACGCGTGCCGTCGGTGCGGTTCGGTCCGCGCCGACTCGACATTGACATCATTGCGATGGAGAACATTGCGGTCGTACATCCACGGCCGCACGGAACTGAGCCCGATGGCGCTGATGCAGATCGGCCACTCGTTGTTCCGCATCCCGCAGCCGCTTCGCGCCTCTTTGTTTTGGCACCGCTTGCCGACATCTCTCCGACACTAAAGGCTCCAGGGTGGCAGGGCACTGCCCGCGAACTCCGTGATGTGCAGCGCCGCATTGAAGGTGACGCTGCGGCGCTCTGTGTCGGCGCGTGGGACGAGGCAGCGCTGCGCTGGGTGTAACGCGCTAACGGCGGTAGTGTCGGCGTCCGGTAAAGACCATCGCAATACCGTGACGATCAGCGATCTCGATTGCCGCTGCATCACGGCGTGAACCACCTGGTTGAACAATTGCCGTGATTCCCGCTGCTGCCGCTGCAGCAATTCCTTCTGCAAATGGGAAGTACGCGTCACTCGCCATTACGGCACCGCGTGCGCGCTCTCCTGCCTGATTAAGTGCGATATCAACGGCGACGCGGCGATTCACTTGTGCGGCGCCGATGCCGAGTGTTGCAGCACCGCGCGCCACCACGATGGCGTTTGATCGAATGTGCCGAACGATGCGCCACGAGAAGAGCAGGTCGGTGAGTTCGTCAAGCGTTGGTCGACGTTCGGTGACCACACGAAGTTGCGAGCGCTCAATGTTGCCGGTGTCAGCAGTTTGCAAGAGCACCGCGCCGCTCACGCCGATCATGTCGAGCTCCGTGTCGCGATGTGTGAGGCCAATCACCACACTCAGCTCCGGTCGCGTGCCCAGCGTCTCCGCGGCACCATCATCGACGAGCCCTGGTGCAAGCACCGATTCAAATGATCCTGATGCGATCACCGCGGCGACAGCGCGATCAATTGGCACGTTCAACACAATCGTTGAACCAGAGCTCGCCGCTGCATCTGTTTCAATTGCACGCGTGAGTGCGCCGAGCGCGGTCTCGGCGGTTGCAACACCGATTGGATCTGTGTGGCGAATGAGCGCAACGCTTGGTGTTGGTAGATCGGCGACCAGTCGCGCGCCTGCATCTAAGTCGAGTAGGTCGTTGAGGCTCGGCTCTTGCCCTTGCAGCACGCGCGTGCCCATGATTCCAGCGTCTTTCGCGTGTACGCGTCGATACGCTGCGGCGGCTTGATGTTGATTCTCACCATGTCCGAATGTTCGAATGCGTTCGAGCACAATCACGTCGCGAGCTGGCATCGCACTTTCGCTATCGCGCACGAGCGGCGCTACATGGGCCGCAATGGCGAGTGCTGCCGCTCGCTGGAGCTCGCTCCGGATCGTGGCGAGGTTTCCTGTGGTTCCCATGTCGGAGAGGAGGTCGCCGATCGCAGTTGGGTCCACGACGATGAGTGGTCCGTTCTCGGCTGCAAGAAGTGCTCGGGTGATGGCGACGATTGCGACGGGTGGCGCCTCGGCTCCACCGGGGGCGATGAGGAGGTCGGCGCTGGTGAGGCTAGCCGCCGCCTGCTCCAGTCCCGCTTCGTCGGCGTGCTCGGTGACCTGGATCTCTTCCGCCCGTAGATGCGGGGTGGCGGGGCCCGCTTCGATCGTGGCGCCGCGGGCGATCAAGGTGGCAAGGATCGGTGTTAGCCCTGCGAGGGCGGGGCTCTCGGGAGAGATCAGCAGGAGGACGCGCATGCTGCTGATGGTGGCATACTCGCTCACACAAACCCGCACGCTGTTGTGCTGGGTGAGCCGAAACCTAGCGAGTGAGGACAAGATGTTTCGTTGGCCGTGGGAGTACCTCTTCACCGTACTGAACGCCGATCTTGGAACGTTCTACACGCCGTTCTGGATGGCCAATTTGGTGCTCTTCCTTGCAACGATCCTGGTCTACGCATTCGCGACCCGTGGCAACCGCGGGCGCGGGGTGATTGGCGACGAGTGGGAGTACATCCTGTGGATCAGCCTCGGCACCTTCGGCATGAACCTGGTCTACGCCGCGTTCCAGTGGTACGGCCTCTTCCCGATCGCCACTACGTTGGTTGGACTTCTTGCACTGCGTGACACCGTAACGAAGCGTTTCCCGCCACTTCTCGCCGCTGAGGCGCAGCATGCTGAGCTCTTGCGCACGCGCCGCCAGGTTGCCGACGGCGTTGAGGCAACCATTCGCCCAGCGAATCGTCGCGGGTAGTTCTTTGATGTGCGCCGCTGCGCACTCCAAAAGAGCATGAACATTCGCCCGTTCGGTCCTGGTCATCGGCGTGCCGATCGAGCGGCGGGCTCAACGGGGGTTCTCAGTAGCGCCATCTTCTCAAACGACGTCGCGCAAATCACCGAGTTCACGGTTGCGCCAGGTGGCACCTACGGACCACTGCGGAGCGCTGGCGATGTTGTTCTTGTCGTAATTGAGGGGGGTGGTTGGGTTGTCGCCCACGATGCCCAGTTGCAACTTGCCGCTGGTGAGTCACTACACCTTGAGCGGCTGGCTCCGTATAGCGTTGCTGCGCGCGAGTTGCCGCTACGCGCGATCCTCGTCGAGCTTTCGGCGGGCGGCGGCGCTGAATCTGCTCGCACCATACGCGCCAGCGGCGGCGGCGCAGAGGAGTAGCACACCAACAACGAGTGTCGCGCTGCTGACGAGCGCGGTTTCGGCGGGGCTCTCAAGCGTGACGCCAAACTGGAACGGCCAGGTCCATGTTGGAATCACCCCCTGGTACCAATTGTGTAGGCCAGCCGGAAGCGGTAACGCTGCCCAGTTCGGATACCAGACAAGCGCCACTGCGGCGATGCTGCCGACTGTGATCGCGAACATGCGACGCAGATCTGTCGCTCCGAGGATCGACCATGCGGCTACGGTTGCAGGAACGAGTGCGATCGCGCCAACGAGTGGGCCTGGCGTGCCGAACCCGCCCGATAGGCAGACTTGGCTTTCGGGGTAGACGCTGCTCACGCCTGCAAGTGCGCAGAGTGCGCCGGTGGCCATCCAGAGCACAGGCGCAGCGAGCACTGCGCATGCGCCGCCAATGCGCACGATCTGCGCGGCGCGTTGCGATCCGGCGCGGAGATCTGCGAGAAGCAGCGCGAGTCCGATCAGGGCGATCTGTGATGTTGGGTAGTAGTGATACTGAAATGCGGCGCGATCGATGCGCGCCCACGGTAGCCAGAGTGCAAGGCCAAGAACAAGCACCGATGCAAGGCCCCAGCTACGTCGACGCCACGCCTCTACTGCGAGCCAGAGCGCGCCGCCGATGCTGAGGATGCGCGAGAGCACATTGCCGCCGTCGTACACCGCGGCGGTCCATGCGCTACCGCCAGCGGTGAAACTTGATTGGAAGAACCAGACAGGTTTTAGGTCAAACGGCCACGCCCACCATGGCGACGATGCTGCATGTGCGACGCGCAGCGTGTCGTGATATCGGTACATCGACGCTGTGAGGTCGGTCAGTGTCTGTCCGGTGTTGCCAATTGGCCAGCCAGTAATCAGCTGGTTGCCAAGCGCCGCCCATGGCAGGTAGCTCGCGATGTACACGCCAAGAGGAAGCGCGGCGAGCGTGAAGAAGACGAGCGTTGCCTCTCCCGGTAGCGAGAGGAGTCCGAGCAGAGATCGCGGAGTTGCGTCGCGCCGCGAAATGCCGCCGGCGCGATAGATCGCTGCGCCTGTCGCCACAAGGAGCAGCATCAGCACGGCGGCGAACGGCAGGTTTGGAATACGGGTGGAACCGTCAGCCACAGCGAGTGCTGGCGGTAGAAGTGCAGCGCCAAGGAGGGCGAGACCGCCAGCGACCAGTAGTCGCCCAGGCGCCGTCCGCGCAAGCCAAATGATGCCGAGGCCGAAGATGCCGTACAGGGCAACCCACTTGCTTGCGAGCGCCCCGCCGAGGAGAAGGCCGGCCACGACGAGAAGGAGTCCGCCAGAGAGGGCGCCACGAGCACGGCCTTGTAGCCACGCCACAAAGGCGACCGCTCCGCCGAGTAGAAGGGCGAGGAGGTAAACGTCATTCATGCCGATACGGCTCTGCACGAATCCCGCCCCGTCGAGGAGGGCGAGGACGCCAACGAGGGCGGCGACGTCGCGTCGCTCGGTCAGGAGTCGGGCCAGGAGCACCAGGAGTGCTGCTGCGAGTGCGCCAGCGATCACCCCTGGCCAGCGCCAGCCGGCGGCGAGCTCGCCCACACTCACCTGCGTCATCGCGCCAGAGGGCGCCGCAATGAGCAACTCTTCGTTGCCGCCGTCGGCGCGCTCTGCAGAGGCGTCGAGGGCAACGCCGCTCGCACCGAGTGTGAGGGCATCGCCACCAACGGCGACGTCGGCAAACCGCGCATTACCGTTCGGTTCAATCGTCCACAGTGATGCCCCAGTGCCGTCAGGACCAGGTGCCACCACGTGCACCATGCGGCTTGCACTGTTCGGCACAATCGCTGTAGCTCCTGGAATGGTGACCTGCGCCATCAGCGTTGTGCTCTCGTTTTTTGCGTTGTACACCCGCACGCCATCACGGCCCGCTACGTAGAGTCGTGGCCCATCAAACCAGTCGACAGATGCAGCAGCGACCGCCCCTCCATCGATCGGTGACGATCGTGGGTTTAACAAGTCGGCTGCCGCGTAACTTGTTAGGCCGCTCGCGCTTGTCACAAAGATTCGCTCTTCTCCATCAACGGTGAGTGCAAGCACCGACGTCCCGCGCACCAGCGGCGCGCTCGTCACAACCACCCCGTCGCGCATGATGAGCACCTGGTCGCGCTGTACAAGCGCGACGCCGCCATCGGTGAGGGGTGCGATGCCGAGAGCCTCGCCGCCGGTCGTTGACCATGTCCGCACGCCACTGTTGCCGCCTTGGTCTGCGGTAGCGCGGTCTACCGAAAACACTGAGCCGCTCGCGGTAGTGCCCCAGAGAGCGCCGTCGCTGGCAGCAAAAAGGTGCGTCGTGCCGCGTAGCGGAAGTGAGCCAACGACGGAGCGTGTTGATGCATCAATCACACTGATCTCGTCGGGCCCTGCAATCCACAGCCTTCCCGGGCTCAACGCATCTTCTGGTCGTGCAGCAATAGCGCCGATTGTTGTTGCGTAGGTTGTGCGCGCATCGACACGCGGGGCGCCAAACGATTCAAGGCCGAGTGCGATGAGGTACTTCGCAAAGTGTGGGTGCGTGTACTCGTAAATCGCATGGGGCTCGCCGTACTTCCAGTCTTGCATGAACTCTGTGGCGGTTCGTACGTGGTACACCTCATCAAACTGGAAGTGTGTTGGCTCCCCTACGCGCCAACCTCTCAGCGAGAGTGCGCTCACCGCGACAAGAACGAGAAGCCATACGTCAATCCGCGTAAGGAGTCGGCGGGGTTCCGGCTTTGCGATTACGGCGCGTTTCGGTACCGTGTCAACACGCTTTCGGAGTGCTCCTGTAGGTCGCGTACCTGTCGCAGCTCTTTCGGAGCTCCACGCGAGCCAGATCGCTGCAACGAGCGATGCGGTGATCGCGATCGCGGTGGCCGTGATGGCGATTGGTGTTTGGAGTGCGCTGGTAAAGACACCAAGGTTTGGCAGCCCAGGGTTCTGGAAGTACGAGATTGTCAGCACACCCCAGCTATTCGCAAAGAATGCGACTGAGGTTGCAACTGCAATCCAACGCCATGCTGGCCGCGCTGCAGCGAGTGCGATTGTTAGTGGGATCGCCGGAAAGAGGTACCGCTCGTGCACGCGAGTTGGGAGAACAAAGAAGGCGATTGCGAGGATGGCGACGGCGGTGACGGTGCGGATCGCCGTGTCGCGTTGCACGTAGCGCATTGCAGCAAGTACGGCGGTGGCGATCCCTGCGCTGCCAATCGCAACGCCTGGGATGCCGATCAGCGGAAGTGGATCGATATCTGAGGCCCATCCGGTTGCATCAACGACCGCGCGTCCACCTACTTCGATGAGCGCCCATGGGTTCCAAGCGTTTACCGAAAGGTATGGGTAGCCGCCAGCTGCTTCGGCAACCTTGGCGAGTACGTCTGGCAGCGTGAGTCCGAACGGCAGCGCTGCGAGTGCGATGGTGGCGGCACCGGCGAGGCCCGCCACAACGAAGGCCCAAGGGTCGCGTGCCGAGCGCGCTCGAACAAAGGCGAGCATGCCGACGATGGGGATCAGAATGCCGAACTGTGGCTTCAGCACCGCCGCGAGCGCGGCGAGGATCGCTCCGCGCACCGTATTGCCGCGGATGAGCGCCGAGAGGGAGAAGAGGAGGGCTGTCGTGCCGATGGAGTCAACCTGCCCCCACACCGCCGAGTCGAGCCAGATCATTGGACCAACGGCCATTGCGGCGGCGGCAAGAAGTTGGCCGCGGCGCGGTGCGCCGAGATCGGCGGCGAGTCGCGCCGTTGCAAGCACGAGTAGGCCGTCGGCGAGGATTGCGGGGAGTTTCACAAGTGCCCCGGGGTCCGTGCTGCCGGTAAAGAGTGCGCCAACCGATCCGAGTGCCCAGAGGACCCACATGTACCCGGGGAGATAGTCGACAAAGATTCCGCGGGTGTAGAAGCCCCACGGCCCACGGGTCCCTAACTCAGATGCCCAGGATCGGAATGAGTTGAGGTCGGCAGCAAATCCTGCGTCTGGAGGGAGTGCGACGTATGCGATGATCAGCCGCAAGAGAATCCCAAGTGCAGCAATCAGCGCAATGGTGCGAAGGCTGACCTGCTCGGTTGGTCGACGGGCCGTCTGAGAAGTCATTTGCCGAGTGTAGCCGTGAAGGGGGTTGTGGAAGGTGCCACTGCAGGAGCTCTCGCTCTTCTTCCCCTGTCACAACGAGGCCGACAACCTTGAGGCGCTCGTTGACGATGCGCTCGCGGCGCTCCCCGCCCTCGCCACAACGTATGAGGTCATTCTTGTTGACGACGGCTCACGCGATAACACCGCTGCTATCGCTGAGGTCTTGGTGCAGCGGCATGCTGGCGTTGTTCGCTTGGTGCGACACGAGGTAAACCGCGGCTATGGCGGGGCTCTTCGCTCGGGGTTTGCAGAGGCGCGGTATAGCCATCTCGCCTACACCGACGGTGACCGACAGTTTCGTATCGCCGATCTTGCGCGCCTCGTTGATGGCGCACAAGAAACGGGGTCGCCAGTGGTTATTGGGTATCGACTGAAGCGCGCCGATCCACCGCTGCGCCTCATCTACGCAACTCTGTATCGTGTTGCGAATCGCATCTGGTTCGGACTCAGCGTTCGCGACGTCGATTGCGCGGCGAAGCTCTTCCACCGAGATGCCCTGCGCGGCATCAGCGTGCACTCCGATGGTGCGTTCTTCTCTGCGGAGCTGCTCATTCGTTTGCGACTCGCAGGCGTACGTATTCTTGAGGTTGGTGTGCCGCACTACCCGCGCACCGCCGGTTCGCCCACAGGGGCACGCCTCTCCGTTATAACGCGCGCTGTTCGCGACTTCTGGTCGCTGCGAATTGGGCTCTGGGTTAATCGCTCTCGAGCACTTGCGCGAGGCCGGGCGCTACTGAACAAGTAGCGCTATCGAGTAGCTGGTGGCTCCTCGCCGTCAAGCGAGTTAACGAAGTCGCGGAAGAGTGAGAGCCGCTCCTCTTCGGCGGCCTCCGGAACGATCCCCTCAGTTGAGAGTAGTTCCGCAGAGATGAGTATCGGCGCATCAGCACGTAGCGCGAGTGCGACTGCGTCGCTCGGCCGCGCATCGAGCGTCGCCTCTTCTCCACTCGGTGCCACCAAGAGCATCTGTGCGCGGAACGTCTCTTCGCGCACCTCGGTAATGCGGACCTCTCGCAGTGAAGCGCCGAGGGCGCGAATTGTTTGAAGCGCTGTGTCGTGCGTTAGTGGACGCTCTGGTGTGATGCCTTGAAGGTGGTAAGCGATCGCGCTGGCCTCGTTTGGTCCGATCGGGATCGGCAGATAGCGGGCCTCTTCTGCATCGCGCAAGAGCAGCACGTGCGTCCCAGAAATCATCTGGATGCGAATGCCTTCAACCACCGCGCGTCGTAGTTCCATCGCTCTATGATCGCACGCTTACGGCGTAGGAATTGGGGTCTCGATAACGGGGTCGGGCGTTGGCTCAGCGCTTGTGCCTGGCTCTTGTGTCACCGGTTTTCCAAGCACGGCACTGCGAACTCGACCCGCTTCGGCCCAGACAAACGTTGGTGCGCCGCCGTCAGACGCGGGGAGGATGTATCCACCGAGGATCTCTCCGATCGGCGCATCCTGATCGGTAATCACATACTGCGCCAGCAGTGCGCCAGATGTGGCCTTGCTGTACGCAATGACACGCTGTGCGCTGCTGTCCCACACGTAGACGACGCCTGTGCGGGCCGCCCCTGCAGACATCACGAGCGCTGGGGTGAGGGTGGGGCGGAGCAGCTCATCGCCGATCACCGCTGGAGCCCAGTCATCGGGTGCCCCACCGGAGTATCGGCGCAGCGCGCCGTCGCTCGTCATGTAGACGTCGCCATCGATTGCGATGCTTGTCATGGCGCTAAGCGACAGCGGATTAATGAGGTAGGCCGTTGGTGTTGCTGGGTAGCCTGTGCCGTCTGGCGCTGGCTGATATCGCAAGATCTGGCGCGCAGACGGGTCAACAACATAGAGGCGGTAGAGCCCGGTCCCTGGGTCGGCTGCGAACCCAACGATCGCCTTAACGTCACTCCCCCACAGCTCCCCGTCTCGAACACGAAGTTTGACGAGTGTCCCTTTGCCCGCTCCGTCGGACGGGCGCCAGCGCCAAAGGTTGGAGGAGGCATCAAACACCACGAGGTCTGGGCCTGATGCGGCGAGCAGGAGTGCGCGGCCGGTGCGCGTGCCGTAGAGATCAAATCCTGGTTGATACACCACAGTTGCGCGACCGCGCTCTGCATCGATGCGGTAGACCGCGCCCGTCACCTTATCGATGACGTAGGGTCGGCCGTCGGGGCCCTGAACGATCGCTTG
>JACCEA010365212.1_pt1 | contig 12803 bp, 8 predicted proteins | sample 7449851 | NCBI WGS metagenome assembly JACCEA01 (sample SAMN15323453, study PRJNA562643) | freshwater metagenome | isolation source: river surface water | place: USA:Blue River Watershed | collected 2017-08-18 | reverse complement strand
TGGCTGCCTTCAGGCCCTCGAGCACCTGCGCGCCGATCGCATGCACCTGATCGGGCGAGAGCTTGAATTCTCCGTCGCTGAGGTTCACCGGCACGCTACCGGGCTTGAAGCCCATCGCCGGGGCATCGGTAGTCGGCGCTGGCGCGGCCTTGGCGCCCGGTTTGAAGCCCATCCCGGCCAGGTTGTCCGGGCCGATGGCCTGCGTGCTGTCCGCCGGCATGATGTAAGTGCCGGGCGGTACCGCCTCCTTAACGTCGTCCGACGTGCCAGAGCCCGGCCCGCGCACCGGGCCCGAGCCGGCCTTTTTCTTGGCAGCCTGCGCCGCCGGCTTGAATCCTGCCATGATGCCTCCGCTTGAAAGTTGGCCCGCATTCTCCTGCTGCGGGCCGGGTGGGCTAACCCCTACACGGGTCAGTAGCTGTAGTTGTAGCTGGTGCTCTTTGATTCGCTGAACGACGCCGAGGAGTTGGCAGAGCCCGAGCCGCTGATGCTGGCCGACACATGCGCCGCCGACATGGCGCCGGCGGCAAGTTGGGCGGTGTATTGCCCCATCGCCTTAGCCGACTCGAGGGCCACCTGGGCGCTTTGGATGGAGTGCTGCAACTTCGCGCTGTACTGGCCCACCTCCATTTCGGCGTAGGCGATGTTGGTCCGAGCGGTCATGTCGGCAAACTTCGACTTCAGCTCGGCGTTTGCCGCCCGCGCGCCCGCGTCCGCGCGCCAGGCGTCCACCATCCCCTGAAACCGCGACGTGGCCGCCTGCACGTTGGCCAGCTCGGCCTGGGTGCGGGCCTTGTAGGCATCCACGTTCCCGAGGAAGGCCGACACCTTCGCGCGGGCCGCCTCCAGGGTGATCTGGGCAGCCTTCACGCGCACCTCGGCCTTGTTTGCAACGGCCTGGATGGTCGAAGCGTAGGCGCGGGCCTGCGTCTCCATGATGCCGGCCTTAGCCGCCTCGCCCTTGATGCGCGACTCGTAGGCGTCGAACTTCGCCTTTTCCGCGCCGATGCGCTCGGCGAAGGCCTGAACGTCGGCCCGGTAGGCGTCGAACTGGTTCTTGATCGCGTCGGCCCGCACCGAGGCGCCCTGCATCGTGGCCTTGTAGACCTCCACGCTCGACTCCACTGCGGCGAGCCGGGCCTTGAAGACTTCGACTTTCTGCTGGTTGATCTGCCCCAGGGCCACCTGCCCCTCGATGGCTGTCTTGTAGGCGGTCAGCTTCGAGAGCGCACCGTCCAGCTTCGTGCGGTACACCGTCGCGAGGGTCTGAAAGGCGGCGTTTTGGGCGTTGAACAGGCCCACCTGCGCATTGAACACGCTGATTTCGGCCTCGGCCTGAAAGCGCGCCGCCTCAAACAGGCGCTTGGCGGTGTTCTCGAAGAGGTTTTGCGTCAGTTGCTCCAGCGCCATGCCCTGCTGAACGGCAAAGCGGATGTTCTCGATTTCCAACTGGGTGGCCTGCACCAAGATGTCCCGGTTCAGCGCCGCGGCCTTCAGCCGGCCCTGCTCGCGCAACACGGCGGCCTGCTTGGCCAGCATGCCCGGCGGCATCGCGAAGCCGCGCGAGGCGAAGGTGTCGGTCGCCTCCTGCACCGCCCGCTCGGTTTCCGCGCTTTCGCGCTCGCGCGCCCGGGAAAACAGCGCATCCTCCACGGCAGCCGGCAGGCCGGTACCGCCGGCCATCATCCGCCGCACCTGCGCCGCCAGGTCGTCGAGCGTCTCAGATGCGTATTCGGCCGGCTGCCAGTTGATGAAGGCGCGCGGCGCGGTCATGCCGGCGACGGTTGGCGGCGTCGCGTCGAAGGTCGGCAACTCGGGGAAAGCAAATTCCGGCAGGCGGATCTGCTCCAGCGCCTCCATGCTGGGCATCTCCAGCACCGGCGCATCGGGGATGGCCACTGCCGTGTCGATCGCGGGGCGCTCCGGGGCCTGGATGTTGGCCATCCCGGGCGCCTCGGGGATGAAGATCGGCATCGTCGTGGGCGCCTCGGGCAGCTCGCCCAGGTCGTCCAGTTGCAGGCCGGCCAGCATCGCGTCGATGTTGATGTCCTTCGGCTCGGTGCCCAGGTCCAACTGCTCCGGCTGGTAGTCGGGCGGCGCGGCCAGCGGGTTTTCGGGCGCTGGCATTTCCGGCGCCAGCAGCTCGGGCGGATCGGGGGGCGCATCGGGCTTGATGCTTGCGATCTGGGTGAGGGCTGCAGAAAGCTGGGCGCGGTACTGCCCGGCCACGCTGTTCAAGATCGCCATCTGGGAGCCTACGGTTTCCACCGCATTCCCGATGATTCCGTCCGGTGAAATTGCCATTACACCCTCCGTTTGGTCTGCGTCGCCGTGACGCTCAAGTCGTTGATGTAGGCGTCCAAGCCGCTCACGCGCAGCTCAAACGCAAAATGCCGCCCCCGCAGGCCGCGGCCGAACACAAAGCGCCCGCCGCCAAGGCTGAAAGGCGTGGCGCGGGCCAGGGGGTAGGTGTAGGTCTGCGGATAGCCGGCCTGCGTGGTCGTCACCGCCATTTCGACCGTCCCGTCGAGCTCGAGGGAGGTCAGCGCCTGAATCGGATGCACCAGCCCGCCCTGCCCTATGTCGAGCATGCCGGTAGTGATGCGTCCGTCCACCGGCGCCGCGCCGCCGTCGAGGGCATACACGCCGTCGTCGGCCACGCCATGCAGCGCGCCGTCGATTACCGCCAGGCTGGTGAAGGTGTAGGGGGCGTAGCGACTCATGGCCCAGGTCGTTGAATTGGCGGTCCAGGCCTGCCCCTGCACACCGCCGTTGATCGCCTCGTCGTCCGCCAGGGCCGTGTCTTGCAGCAGGTTGCGGGCGTGCAGGGCGCCCGTCGTCGCGTCTTCCGCGCGGGCCACCTCCTCGAGGGGTTGGCCACGGGTGCGGATGACTTCCGCCACCTCGTCGGAAACGGTAGCCGAGGCGGCTACCTCGTCGCGCCCGGCGAGGTGATCGGCGACGGCATCGCCGGCCCGCGCGGCATCGGCCGGCTGGTCGGCGGCGAACTGGCCGCTGAAGTCGACCGCGCCGGCAGCAGACGCCAGGGTGTCGCGCGCATGTAGGACGGCCTGCACCGCCTCGCCGGCCGCCGCCGAGTCGCCCATCTGGGAGGATAGCTTGCTGATGGCGGCGTCGCGCGCCGTGGCGGTGTCGTCCAGTTGCTCGCGCAGGCGCAGGGCGGAGGCGTCACCTGCCCGTGCCACATCGGCCGCCACCACGGCAGCCCGCAGGGTGCCGGGCGCTGCGTCGTGCGCCTGCGCGGTGTCGTCCGCCACCTGCAGGGCGAAATCTGCCACCTGATCGGCCGCCGTCGCAGTGTCGGCATGCAGCACCGCCAACCCCACCACCAGCGCCGCCGCGGCAAGGGCGGCATCCTCCACCAGGGCCCGCAGCCTCACCCACGTTGAATCGCCGGCCACCGCCGTTTCTTGGGTGTCGTCCCGGTATCTACTCATTGATCACTCCGATGAAATGATGCGTGCTCATGTGGTCGGCCAGGGCCGTGCCACCCCAATAGCGGAACGGCCCATCGTGCGAGCCGTCGGCCCGCTCCGACACGCTGGCATAGGTCACGGGGCCAAATACGACCTTGGCGCAGCTCACGTAGAGCACGCGATTGATCTCATTGGGCACGCCCCGGAAATACTCAATCCAGGGCACTTTGCTGTGCACCATCGCGCCGGCCTCGAGCACCGACACGCTTAGGTTTCCCCATTCGCTGCTCTTTCCGGTCCTGGAGATCTGCACGGGGTTGAACTTCGGCGGCCCGCCGCCACCGCTGAAGTGATAGCCGGCGTCCGGGTGAATGAGCCAGGTGTAATCCTGCGGCAGGCCCGAGATCCAATCGCCTCCGTTGGAGAAATCGGAGCACGGCCCGTCCGCGAACTGATAGCGGCCCACCCATACCGGGCTGCCGTTGTCGGGCCGGGTGCCGGGCATACCTTCGTTCCCACCCCACCAATAGAACAGGTCGTGATAGGACCAGAAGCGGTACATATTCGGGTCGCGAATCGAATTGATCTCGCTGCCCTTGCTGTAGATCGAACCCGACTGCCCCGACTTGGTGGCGTAAATGAGCGCGTTGCGATTGTGGAAGGGCACACAGGCCGCCACGGCATGACTGCGCCCTTCCGTCGTCTCCGTTTCCGTCTCGGTCGAGAAGTAGCGATTGCGCCACACGCTTCCCGTCATCGAGAAAACGTAGTCCGAGGAGAACCAGGGCTTGCTGTCATAGCCCAGATCCTTGCCGACGACCTTTGTTGTCTCGACAACGGCGGCGAGCTGCTGCCGCGCGTCAAAGTCGCTGGTGTAGAAATTGCCCTCGAGGTACGCATCGCCAAACGTGCGCGTTTGCGTCCATGAACCGACGATCATGCAGTCCTCGAAGTCGCTTTCCTCCTTCATTTTGAAGGGCCGGCGATCGTAGAAGTAGCGCACCACCTTGAGCTCGTCGCCGATGTAGTAGCCAAAAATGATCGTGTCGCAGCGCGGCGGCTTGGCGCTTCCGAGAGGCCGGATAGGCCCGAAGTCGAAAGACACACAGCCGCCCAGGCGCGGCTCGGGAAACTTCATTTGCGCCATCGTCTGAAAGTTCCCGTGATGGTAGAGCCAGCCCTTGCCCACCTGGGAGACGCTACCGCTATGGCCGGCGATTGGCGACATTTCCAGCGCGTCCCAATACTCAATCTCAGCCGCCACCGACTTGGCATCGGCCGCTCGGCTCAGGATCTCGGCGGGCTCGGCGCGCCGCAGCTTGTACTTGATTGCCAGATGATCGCCCCGGCTGTTGTCCAGGCGCTCGTAGATGGCCGCGAGGTAGCCATCAAGGCGCCGTGCCGTGTCGGGGTTCATGTCCGAAAAATCGAAGGGCGGCAGCTTGCCGTCACCCCGGGCCGGCTGCAGGCGCAGCTTCATCTTGTAGGCCAGCCCGTAGCTCAGGCCTGCCTGCATGTCGTAGTTGTAGCAGGTGTTGAAGCCTTCGCTTCCGTCCAGGTTGAACGACCAGCCGCAGGCCGTGGTGTAGGCCAGGTGGCTGTAGAAGTCGCCCACGTCGGTCACTTTGACCGCCACCCCGGCGCGCTTCCAGGCCAGCAGGTAACGGTTCGGGAACGGCTCCCCCGATGGCATGCCGCCGAAGCGATCGAGGATCGCCAGCAGCTCCTCGTCGCCGACCTCCTGAACGTACTCCCGAAAGGCCCGCGTCGTCGTAGCGGGCACCATCGGCAACGGCATCGCCCACACGCCATCGGGGCGGATACAGATCAACCACGGCTTGCGGGCGGCGTCGAAGCCTACCGCGTGGGTGTTGTGAAACTTGTAGTCATACTGAAACTGGCCGTCGACCGGCGGGAATCCAGAGTAGCCCGGCAAGCGCACGTTTCCCAGATCCTCCCGGATGGCCGCCTTGACCCGCTCCGGCAGCATCAAGGTGGCCTGCTCGGGGAAGGTGCGCGGCAGGCGGCCAAGATCCTGCCGACCGTAGCCGCCCACGATCTGCATGACCTCGGCCATCGCCCCCGAGTACCAGGTCGGCCGCTGGCTGGTGTATTGCGTGTGCAGGTAGGCAGTCGCGTACTTGGGGATGAATTCCTCTACGCTAGGGTGGTAGCCCACCCGGAAACGCTGCAGTTCCACCTCCTTCGGCGGGTAGGCCTTCGGATCCTTGCCGTAGTTGGCGAGCCGGCGCCGGGTGCCCTCGGTCAGCTTGATCCTCACGCCCTCCTCGCCGGCCACCCGGTCGCGCGTTATCACGCCCGAGAACAACGTCGGCACGCTGTCTTTCGCCAGCCCGTCGAAGGCCTGGGGTAGCGCCTCATCGGCGGCCTTGTAGGTGGTGATCGAGAAGACCCCGCCCATGTCCTGCGCGACCGCATAGCCGCCATCCGGCAGCGCCCGCACCATGCGCAGGCTCTCGAGGCCGGAGGCGGCCTTGAAGTTGGTCAGCTTGCGGGCCAGCAGCTCGACGGCGGCGGCATCGTCGTCCGTCAGCTCGCCGCCGATCGCATGCCGCCCAGACGGGCGCGGGGAGTGCATCCTTACACCGTCAAGCTGATGCGGTAGCCTACGTCGTACAGGTCGCCGTTCTGGAAGGTGCGCGCGGTCGGGTACTTGGTCGCCGACACCAGGGCGCCGGTGGTGCCGCCGCGGGTGCTGTTGGTCAGCAGGGCCGCGCCGGTGACGTTGAGGGTGCCGGCCGTTGCGATGGTCAGGCTGGCCACCGCCGCCATGTTGTCGATCGAGTTGGTCGCAGTGCTGGCCGGCGGGGTCCAGACCGGGCGGGTCGGGCTGGTGTAGCCCTCGGTCAGGCTCACGACCTCGGAAGCCACCGTCGCGAAGTTGGCCGCCGTCCAGTTCGCCGCCGGTGCGGCAGCGCCCGAGAACAGGGCGATGTAGTAGCCGGCGGGCTTCGGGGTCGCGCCAAGCGCCACGCTCAGGAGGTGCGCCAGGCCCTCGGTCGGCAAGAGGTTCTGGCTTTGCTCCCACTCACCGCCGTTCACGCGGTCGAAGTAGAGGCCTGCCGCCAGGACGGACTGGCGGGGGAAGTACAGGCCATCGTCGGTGATGTCGAAGTTCTCGCGGCCAATGTCGTGGGCCAGTTCTTGCTGAAGGGTGCGCATGGGAAAGTCTCCAGTAGTCCCGGCGGAATGCCGGCCGGGGCTTACCCTATCGCCGTCGTGATGCGTCCCGCCAACCCTACAGAGGTTGAAAACCGCCCGGTGATGCCGGTCAAGGTCCGGGGGTGCAGTTCCACCAGCGAGCCCGACGGCGTGCCCACCACATAGCCGTTTTCAGCTAGCCACATTGCCGTCGCATGCCCGCCGCCCGAGAGATCGGCGCCCACAAACTCGGCGTCCACCAGCAAGCCAGAGCCCGGAACCGGCGCCTTCGACTGCTTGCGCACCACGGCCAGCGCCTGCGGTTCGCTGCCCGCCAGGAAAACGACGTGATCGCGCTGGCCCACCCAGATCCCACCCTCCACCGGCAGCATGAAGGTAATGCCCTGGGGTAGCTGGATAAAGCCGTGGCGCTCGTCGTGCAGGTGGTAGGCCATCGCTTCCGACCAGCGCAGCACGTTGGCCCGCGCGGTCAGCAGCCGGCCGCGCCAGTAGCCCAGAAACGCGCCGGTCGGCATCGGCGAGAGGTGCGCAAACTGCGCCGGCCGCCCGGGCGCCGGCAGCGTCGGAATGCGGATCTGACTGCCCAGGGCGTAATCGCCCGCCCGCTGCAGCTCGCCGCCATTGTGGCGGGTCAGGTAGAGCCGGGCGCCCGTCACGCTGGCGTCCAGGCACAGCGGCAGCGTCACCTCCAGCGCGGCAGCCGGGCCGCATTCCACGAAGCTGGCCGGCGAGAGGGCCGATTCCAGCTCGCCGCGCAGCCACGCGACCGCCACCCCGTAGGTGCCCGGATCCAGGGCGCCCTCACCCGCCGTCACCCACGGCGGGGCCGGTGTCTCGAGGGTCAAGCGCTGGGCGGCCTGCCCGTCGTAGGTGAATAGGCCTTCCGGGCCGGCGGCCACTACGCGGCTGTTCAGAACTTCATGGGACACCCGGCCCTCACCGATCACGGCAAGCGGTTCATGGGTCCAAGTGGCCGGGTCGATCTTCACCCACTCGCCGCCCAGGGTGCCGAAAGTGTCGCCGTGCAAGGGGCTTTGCCACAGGTTGCGGTAAGGCGTGGGCGTCACCCGGCGCACGCCAGGGCGAAGACGGGCCCGGCCGGCGGGCGTGATGTCGAAGTTCAGCGCGTCGCGCACCTGCAGGCTGGGCGTGTCGCCGCCACGCATCAGCGCGGCGTCCTCGGCCACCAGGTTGATACCGGCGAGCGGGGTCAGCGGGGTGTCGGCCATCAAAAGGCTCCTTTTCTGAATTGGTCGGCGTTGCCGTCCGGGCGGATGTAATGCACCGCGGGCCGGATGTTGGGGGCCGCGGTCTGGAAAGCGTCGAAGCCAGCAGGCACCAAGGGGCGGGCCGGCTTCACGTTGCCGCCGGTACCGGCAGCGCCACGCCTCACGCGCATGCGCAAATCGAAGCCGATCAGGTCGTATTCACACACGAAGGCGTCGAACCCCTCGCCCTTTACCTCGCGCACCCGGTTCGACACCCACGAGTCGGCGCCGATGGTTGCCGCGTCGTAGCCCTCGGGGATGGTCGGCATCAGCGGCCCGACGCGCAGGCCTTGCCACTGATAGGGCTCGTCGTCCTGCACCGGCTGGCCGGGGCGCGCGGCATCGAAGCCCTGCACTGGCAAGGTGCGGTTGAAGAGTTCCACACGGCCCTCGCCAAAGCGGTGCATCGACATGCCCGCCGGGTGCGCGAAGGGGTCGTCCACCACCGGCGGGCCGATTTGGCAGGCGCCCATCTGCAGCTCGTCCGTGCTGTCGAATTGCTCGACGGTCTGAGTGCCCGGGATGGCGTGAAAGCCACTGCGGAAGCTGCGAATCCCCGCGGGCGTCACCACTTGGCGATGCAGCGACACCTCCGGCCTGCCGTAGCGCCCCAGCGCCCACACCTGGGAAAGCTCGTCGCCGCCCGGCACCTGAATGCTGCGGTTCTTCAGCGTCACCGTGGCGCTCCCGAAGATGGCCCCGGGATCGCGAACCAGCCCGTCAACGTCGTGCAGCATGTTGACCGGCGGGGCGTGGTTGGCGACGGCCTGCTCGGGCGGGCGAGTCGTCACCCAGATTGTCCAGGGCGAAACGCGCGGCCGCGGCATTTCCGGCGGGGCTTCGGCCTCTGGAACGACTAGGCGGCGCACCCACAGCTCTACGCAGTGATCGCCGAAAGCCTTCACGTCGAGATAGCCGGGCTCTACTCGGATGCTGTTTGCCGTCAGCGAGGGATTGCCGAACAGGGTGGCCGGCTTTTCCTGGTGAACATAGATCACCTGCTGGTTGATGTTGGGCCTGCCGAGCTGCGTGGGGTTGTTGTTCTCCTTGTCTTCCGGGGGTGGAATGCCGTAGCCGTTCGACTGCGGCTTCCCTTCTTCTGGCTCGATGTTGAGGGAAATTGTCTGCAGCGCGTAGGGTGGCACGCCGCCACCTTCCACGGTTAGCTTGTCGCCCACGGCGAAGGACAGCCAGCCGGCAGCGCTCACCGCCTGCTTGCGATCTGCAATCCTGGCGCTGCCGAACAGCTGCGCCTGATCGCCGCGCGTTTCTACCCGGCGCCACTGCGCCCTCACCGAGGCCTCGCCAAACACATCCATCGCCGCCCCGAAAATCGGGATCTCGGGCGTGACCTTGCGCAGTGTCGGCTGGCCGTACAAGTTCTGCAGGGTCCAGCGCGGGGCAATGATCGTCCAGTGAATCTCAAGCGAGGCCCAGCCCATCCGGGCCGTGTCCGCGCCGGTCGGCAGCACGTAGCGGGTGCGCAGCTTTACCTCGGGGAGCTCGATCTGCGGCGGAGCGATCGCGTAACGCTCCTCGAAGACCAGGCCTCGCACGCGAGGGGCCACCATCGGGCTGCCGGCATCAGCGGGCGGAACGCCGCCGATGCGATCAAGGGCCCGGCGGATGTTCTCCACGTGCGGCGCGCCGGCAGACTCTGGCGCCACGCCATCGGGCGCCACCGGCCGGGCCGCATTGAACACCGCCGCCCACTGGCCGATGTAGGGCGCCTCGAGGCCGACAAGATGCAGGCGCCGGATGCGATAGGCGACTAGGCCGCCGCGGTACAGCGGGCCGGGGTCCACCGGGGCAATCCCGATCGGCAGGAGCTGGCTGGCGCGGTTCTCCACCGCCGGCTCGCCCGCCCGGTCAGCCCGGAAGCCCACGGCGCCCACGGTTCGATTGCGGAGCTCGACCTGCAGCCAGCGAGGCCAAGCCGGCGGGACCAGCCCGCTCTCCGGATCGAAGTCCTGCCGGATGTACTGGCGCAGGTTCCAGGCCCTCGGCTTGCCCAGGCGGTCGCCCGGCTCTTTTCCGGTCGTCAGGAAGCCCGCGGGCGCAACGATCTTGCGCAGGGTGTCGAACGTGGCGGCGCCAAACGCGCCGGCGAAGCCCTCGGGATAGACGGCCTGAATCTCCGGGATCACCCGGGCGCCAAAGTGCGCCGCGTCGAAGCCGTCGGGTTGCAAGAAGCGCCGGCCGCCCACCTTGGCGCCGGTCGACGGGCGCGGCGGCGTGAAGCCATCAGGGGCGAGGGCGCGCAGGCCGGGACTCACCCAGGGCTCGCCCAGCAGGCCAGGCGCGACGCCGCTTGCCTCCACCTTCCGGCGCCCGTGTTCCACCCGCGAAACCCCGTAGGCCTCGGCGGCGACGCCAGCGAGGGCCAGATGCCGGTACCGGAAGCCCACCAGCGGGGTGCCGATGGCCTCGGTGATGCGGCCGGCGAGCTCGAGGCGCCGCACTGCTGGCCACACCGTCGGCGTGCCGACTTCGCCAGCTATCCCAGCCGGGGCCAAGCTGGGCGGCTGGGTCAGGGTGGCCACGCCGAGCCCGTGCCGGTCAAAGCCCGCCGGCGCCACGGTGCGCACCGCATAGCCCACGCTCGCCGCCGGGCCGCCGAGGCTATCCCACCCGCTAGGGGCGATCGACGGGATGGCATTGGCGATCACCGGGCGCCCCGCGGCGCCAGAGGCCCAGCCCAGCAGCGGCAGCCGGCGGCGGTTGCTCTCGATCAGGGCCCAATCGGGCGCGGCCAGGGCGTCGAAGCCAGCGGCCAGCACGAAGCGCGAGCGGTTCGCGATTATGGCGTCGCCAAAAATCCCGGCCTCGAGCTGCGGGGCCAGGTAAAGCCGGCGGGCGCGATCGGCCACGACCGGATAGCCCACCTCCAGGCCTTCGGCGCCGTCGGGGGCGACCGTCCGATGCCACGGGCCGATCTCGGGCGTGCCGTAGGCTGCCCCGTCCCAGCCCGTCGGGCGCGGCGGGAATTGCGCCTGCGGGGTGCCAAGGGCGGTGCCCAGCACGCCAAACGGCCGCACGATGCGCGGGCTGACGGCCGGCTGCGGCACCTCGGGCGCTGCCATCCCCGACGGGCGGGCTGTCTGGGCGCCCTTGGGGTCCACCGCCTTGGCCGCGCCGATGGCGGCCATGTCCAGGCCGGTAAGCAGCACGGTCTTGACGCCACCGCCGACGAAGGGCGTGCCAGCCTCGGCCGGCGCCAGCCCGGGCGCCAGGATGTACTGTCGGACATTCCAGATCCGGCCCAGGCCAAACAGCGCCGAGGCCAGCCCGCCGGGCTTGATCGCCGTGTCGTCAATGGTCGGCGTGCCGGCGGCAGAGGCGACGAAGCCGTCGGGGGAAATCTTGCGGTACGCCGTCCTGACCTGCAGCTGCCAGTCAAACGCCAACCCATCGAAGCCCACCGGCCGAACGCGGGCGTTTCGCTCCGTGACGACGGGCGTACCGACCTCGAGGCGGTCGCCGTAGCGCCGAAGGGTGGCCGTTAGCGAGAGCGGGCTGGGCGCCGAGTAGCCGCCATACAGGCCGGGCTGCGCAAACTCGAATTGAGGGCCGTGAATTGCCGGCAGCACGACCGTCGAGAGATAGACCCTCGGCTGGCCCGGAGGGCTGGGCGCCGGAATGCCAGCCGCCTCAACGAATGCAAGATTTAGCCGCGCATCTGGCGTGCCAACAGCCCACCCGCCGGCCGGCAGAGCGTAGATCGTTCGCGCCACAACCCCGGCCAGTGCCTTGGAGAGAACGGCATTGACCAGCAGCGGAGCGGGCAACACATAGCCCGCCTCAAGGGTCGCATCAACCGCATTGAAGGCAGGCGCCCGGTAGCTCCACAGACCATCAGGCGAGAGTATCCGGGAGAGCGCAAGCGGGCCAGGAGGGACGTATCCCGGGGCGAGCTGCGCGTCCGCCTGGCTGAAGCGTGGCGCCGCGTAGAAGCCCACGGCGCGTCACTCCCCGTAGGGCGTGATCGGCCCGTCGCTGATCGGGCGATAGCCGGAAGGGCCGATGTGGGTCACGAGCAGGTCTGCCGTGCTGCGCGGGCGGTAGTTCCACGCGCCATCGGCGGCCGGGATGATGGAGGCCACAAACTGCCCCGTCGTCCAGTTGTGAACAAGCACCCTGGCGGAAGGGCTGCCGGTGTCCAGCTTGCTCACGCCGCCGATGGAAAGGCTGATGGCCGCGTAGCCGGAATAGCCGCCAGTCGCAAAATCAACAAACTCGACGACGGTTGTCCAGTTCGTGCCATCGTTGGACCCCTGGATCAGGAAGTCGCGCGGGGTCTCCCCGGCCCATGTAGTTTGAGAAAGGTAGAACGACCGGACGACCTTTGCCTCGGGGAGCTGCACGGCAAGCCATTTGTCCGTCGCGCTGATGTCCGATTCCCATGCTGTGCTTGGATTGCCGTCAATAGCGTTTGCTGCAACGTAGGTGCCGTTCTGGTGGCTGGCAGTGACAACAGAGCCAGTGCACAGGTTTGGACCAAGGTGGTCGGCATCTTCAAACAGACCGAGCTCGTTGATCGCCACAAACCCCTTCGTGCCGCCTGCATTCTTGGTGACGTAGATCCGGTAGCGGGTATAAGCAGCCAGCGCCATCGCCTTACCTCAGCTCGCCCATCGGCGTTTCGTTCGGCCAGTAGCCCTTGTTTGCGCGCCACTGGCAGTATTGGTCGTAGAAATCCAGGCTGCGCTGGGCGGCTTGGCGAGTCTCGCCCAGGTACATCTGGAAGGCCGGCAGGCCCTCCAGGCGCAGCCAGTCAATCCGCTCGGGCTGGGCGGCCAGCTTGGCCTCGAAGGCGTTGAAGCCGGAGACGCCCACCCGGATCGGTGGCGGCTTGGTGGATTCGGCCGCGTCCATCGCTTAGACCTTGAAGATCTTGTTGGAGCCGTTGTCCCAG
>JACCEA011085545.1_pt1 | contig 12805 bp, 11 predicted proteins | sample 7449851 | NCBI WGS metagenome assembly JACCEA01 (sample SAMN15323453, study PRJNA562643) | freshwater metagenome | isolation source: river surface water | place: USA:Blue River Watershed | collected 2017-08-18 | reverse complement strand
CAGCGAAGACCGACATTGTAGCAGTTTCTGTGGCCCGTTCCAACTCTGGGTGACGAAAAATTTTTGCGGTCTCCAAGCCGGCGTTGGGTTTGAGCACGGCAAACCGCGCGGCGGGCAGGTCAATCGGCGTGATTTGCTCGCCAATGCCTTGCACCCATGCGTTATGCCCGCCTAGGAAAAATGGCACATCTGCCCCTAAAGCCAGCCCCAAAGGCATGAGTTTGGACAGGGGCCAGTTCAAGCCCCAAAGGCGGTTGAGGGCGAGCAGCGTGCTGGCCGCATCGGAAGATCCACCACCCATGCCGGCTTGCGCGGGGATGTGTTTTTCAACCGCGATGTGTGCGCCCAAAGACGTACCGCTGGCGTGCTGCAGCGATTGCGCGGCGCGGATGATCAAGTCGTCTGAAGGCAGCGCCACGTTGAGGTCTGTGCGTTCAATCACACCGTCATCGCGTACATCGAAGTGCAGCGTGTCGCACCAGTCGATCAGCATGAAGACCGATTGCAGCAAGTGATAGCCGTCATTACGCTGCCCTGTGATGTGCAAAAACAGGTTGAGTTTGGCGGGGGCTTGGACGTTGTGGAGCGAGCGCATGGCTAGGGATCGAGTTTGATACGCAACGTGACTTCGGGCGCTGGGTCTGTGCGGCGAGCGGAGAGTGAGCCTTGCGCCACGTCAGATAAATCGGCTTGCCAGCCTTTGGCTTGCACATCGCGGCCTTGCAGCCAGCCAAAGATGGCCTCAACAGGCAATGCTGCGCCCGTGGCTTTTTCGGTCAGCTCGGCCAATGAGTTGAAGTACTGGTGTTTGCCGCCATCGCTGAGTTGCACCAACTGCGGTGTCCATTGCAGGGCGCCTAGTGTGGTGCCTAAGGGTGAATACAAATCGAGCTCGCCGTTTTTCGCATCACCGCGCAGCAAAAAGCTGGCGCTCATGGACGTGGGGTTATCGCCCAGAATTTGTACGCTGATGCGGCCTTGCCATTCAGGGCTGTTGGTCTGCTCGGCATTGAAAGGTTTGGCCGGGCGGCTGGGCGTGGCGCAGCCAGTCAGCAAGGCTCCCATCAGCAAAGCAGCACACCAAATCCGCATGGTTTACAGCGCAGGCTTGAGGCGCTGCAAAGTTTCTTGCAAGGTCTCGTTGTTGGGGGCGGTGTTGAGGCCTTCACGCCAAATTTTCAGCGCCTCGTCTTGGCGCTTGAGCTTCCACAGCACCTCGCCCAAGTGGGCTGCAATCTCAGCATCTGCACGGTCTTTGTAGGCTTTTTCTAGGTAGGTGAGGGCTGCGCCGAGGTTGCCCATGCGGAACTCCACCCAGCCCAAGCTATCGGTGATGAACGGATCATCTGGCGCAAGCGTGAGTGCTTTGACGATGAGCTGCTTGGCTTCTTGCAAGCGAATGTTGCGGTCTGCCAGCGAGAAACCCAAGGCGTTGTAGGCGTTGTAGTAGCTGGGGTTTTTCGCAATGATTCGGCGCAGCAGCTTTTCCATCTGGTCGAGTTGGTTGAGCTTTTCGGCCAGCATGGCTTGCTCGTACATCAAGTCGATGTCATCACCGCTGTGAGCTGCCAGTAAATCAAAAGCAGCTTGCCATTGACGATGTTCGCGCAAAAGCTGTACTTCAGCCAATACACGTGTGCGTTGCTCGTCAGCGTTGTTGGCAGGAATCTGGTGGATCAGTTCACGCGCTTCACCGAGCTTGCCTTGTCGAGCCAGCAGGGCTGCACGTCGGGTTTGAGCTTGGTTCAAGCCACGTGTACTGGTGTCGGTGGGGGCCTGGGTGGCGAGTGTGACATAGCGAGCCAACGAGGCTTCGGCTTCTTTGTCTTGGCCTTGTTCAAACTGCAACGAGCCCAGCACCAACCAAGCGTCAGCCAGCTTAGGGGCTTTGCGCGTGATGGCTTGCAGCTGTTCGGTGGCTTCTTTGTAGCGCTCCAGCTCAATCAGCACCCGCACGTAGCTCATGGCCATTTCGGGGCCTTCTTGTTTGCGCAAGCCTTGTTGCACCAAGGCTTCAGCTTCGGTCACTTTTTTGCTCATCAACTCCATGGAGAGCAACAGTGGGCCTTGTGCTTTGATGTCGGCGGCTTGGCCTTTCTGGGCAGCTTCTAGAGCGCCAATTACGTCATCAGCGGCTAAACGCATGCGGCCCACGCTGGTCCATGCAATAGCCGCTGTGGTGTTGCTTTTTGCCAGGTATGGCTCAAGCGCTAGCTGTGCGATGTTGGCGGCGCGCTTTTTGTCGGTGACGCGCGCGTAGTGACGAGGTATGAGGTTGATGGTGGCATCTCGCTCAGTTTCAGGTGCGAGCGCAATTTCTTTCTTCAGTGGCTCCAGGCTTTCAGCGACTTGATTGACGGCCACCAAAATTTGCAGCAATTGGTTGTTCGCTTTGCGGTCCTGTGGCCATGCTTGGACCCAGGCTCGGGCAGCTAGCAAAGCGCCGTCGCCGGAGCGAGCTTGGAGTGCAATTTCTACTGCGCGGTCAAACAACTGCACATCATTCGATTTACGCGCAGCATCTAGCAAAAGTGCGAAACCAGCGACGGGCTGGCCTTGGCGCAGGTTGAGTTCACCGAGCAAAATTTCGTAAAGCAACTCTCCAGACATGGCAGAGTTTTCAATCTTGTCAGTCTCGTTGGCGTGGGCGTGACCTATGACGGGAGTCGCGCAAGACGCAGCCGTTAAAAGCGCAAGGCGCAAAGCCCAAAGACGTGCAGCAGACAAGGGGAATTTCATGTCCGCATCATAATCGCTGACTAATTTTTCCTGCCTGTCCATGCCTGAATTACCTGAAGTCGAAGTGACCCGCCTGAGCTTTGCCGATCGCATTGCTGGCGCGCGCGTGACGGGCGTGCGCTTGGGCAAGCCGCTGCGCTGGCCTTTGGGATGTGAGCCTGATTCGTTGGTGGGGCGGCAAGTGTTGGGCGTGCGCCGCCGTGGTAAATATTTGTTGGTTGATTTGGACGATGGCCTGTTGCTGTGGCATTTGGGCATGTCGGGTAGCTTGCTCTTCGGCCCAGAGCGCAGCGCACCGCAAACGCACGATCACTTCGATTTAGACACTGACCAAGGCTTGTTGCGCTTGAACGACCCACGTCGCTTTGGGGCGGTGGTGTTTGCGCCGAGCGAGCAAAGTGCCGAGGCTGTCAAGTTGATGGGCCACTTGGGCGTGGAGCCTTTGAACGGTGGTTTTGAGCTGGATGCGTTTCATACGGGTTTGCGCAAACGCAAAGCGCCCATCAAACAGGTGTTGTTGGCCGGCGAGTTGGTGGTGGGCGTGGGCAATATTTATGCATCTGAAGCGTTGTTCTTGGCAGGTATTCGGCCCACCGTACGGGCTGAGCGCATCAGCCGCCCGCGTGCCGAAAGGCTGCGCTTGGCGGTGATCGATGTGCTCACGCGTGCGGTGAAAAAAGGCGGAAGCACCTTGCGCGACTTCTCTGCCGCCGATGGCAAAAACGGCTACTTTCAACTCGAAGCCCATGTGTACGACCGTGCGGGTGAGCCCTGCCGCGTGTGCGGAACGACGATCCGTCGCATTCAGCAAGGGCAGCGCTCAACCTATTACTGCCCCGTGTGCCAAAAACCATGACGAAGAAAAATAGTTTTGGCGACACCGTGGTGGCGTGGCAGAAAAAGCATGGTCGCCACGACCTACCGTGGCAAAACACGCAAGACCCCTATGCTGTGTGGCTGTCCGAAATCATGCTGCAACAAACGCAAGTGGTCACGGTGCGCGAATACTTTGCACGTTTCATGGCGCGTTTTCCTACCGTGGCTGATTTGGCTGCGGCACATCAAGACGAAGTGTTGGGGCTATGGAGTGGTTTGGGTTACTACAGCCGCGCCCGCAATATGCATCGTGCAGCGCAAGATGTGGTGGCGTTGCATGGTGGTGTGTTTCCACGCAGTCCTGAAACCTTGCAAACCCTGCCTGGCATTGGCCGCTCCACCGCAGCGGCCGTGGCCTCGCTGTGCTTTGGTGAGTCCATTGCCATTTTGGATGGCAACGTCAAACGCGTGCTCACACGTTATTTGGGTTTCAAAGACGACTTGGCATCATCGAAGGTCGAGAAAGAGCTCTGGGCCATCGCTCAAACCATGTTGCCCCAGCGCGATGTGACAAACGCCATGCCTCGCTACACCCAAGGTGTGATGGATTTGGGGGCGACCGTGTGCACATCTAAAAAACCGCAATGCGCACAATGCCCTGTGTCCGATGCGTGTGTGGCCAAGGCCGAAGGCCAGCCCGAGGCTTATCCCGTCAAAACGCGCAAACTCAAACGAACGTCTGAGCAGTTGTGGTTGTTGCACGCTGTGACAGCCAATGGTGATGTGTTGCTCATGCAACGTCCGCAAACGGGTGTGTGGGCGGGCTTGTATTGCTTGCCAGTGTTTGAAAGTTTTGAGGCTTTGTTGGCAGCTTTGCCTGCCAAGTACCGCACACAGCTGCACGAAGGTGCGGGGTTTAAGCATGTGCTGACGCACAAAGATTTGCACTTACATCCGGTTCAGCTGAATGTGCCAAGTGCTGTGAAGTTGGGCGCTGCGATGGGTGAGGGGCAGTGGGTAGCGCATGCCGATTGGCCCGCGCTGGGCCTGCCAGCTCCCATTCGCAAATTGCTGACGAATTAAGGCGCGATGTCGAGTTCGCGATGACGCTTGAGCGTGACCCACTCTTTGGCAAAGCGCTTAGACAGCAACTCCACCAAATACACCGAGCGGTGTTGCCCACCGGTGCAGCCAATAGCTACTGTCACATAGCTGCGGTGGTCAAGGTTGAGGTCAGGCAGCCACGTGTTCATGAAGTCAGAAATTTGGCTTGCCATTTTTTCCACTGCGCCGTGTGCGGCTAGCCAATCAGCCACGGGCGCATCACGCCCAGTGAGTGGCCGCAGAGCGGGTTCGTAATGCGGGTTGGGCAGCATGCGCACGTCAAACACGTAGTCAGCATGCACGGGAATGCCGCGCTTGAACGCGAAGGATTCAAACATCAACGTCAGTTGCGTGGCCGGAGCCGAGATGAGTGACTTGATATAGCCCTGCAACTTGCTGCTGCGCAACAAGCTGGTGTCGATGATGTGTGACTCTTCGCGCAGCTCGGACAGCAGTTCGCGCTCAAGTTCAATGGCCTCGACCAAGTCACGTTGTTGATCGCGAACCACGTCTTGGCCATCTTGGCGCGACAGCGGATGGCGTCGGCGTGTCTCTGAAAAACGGTGTACCAAAATTTCAGTGGTGGCATCTAAAAACAGCATGCGCACATCCACGTCCATCAGTCGTAAATGGGCCAGCTGTGCGGGTACCAAAGGCAGTGAGCTGGCGCTGCGCACATCCATCGCAATGGCGACTTTGCTGATGCTTTGTTGCTCTTCCAGCTGCACAAACGGCAGTAACAACTCAGGTGGCAGGTTGTCCACACAGTAGTACCCAGCATCTTCTAAAGCATGCAATGCCACGGACTTGCCTGAGCCCGACATGCCTGTGATGAGCACCAGTTCTTGTTTCATTTTTTACCCGTTTTTGCAGAGGTTTGTAGCATCTCACGCGCATGGGCGAGGGTGGTGGTTGACACTTTTTCGCCGCCCAACATGCGTGCAATTTCGTTCACTCTGGCATCGGCACCAAGCGCGGTGACTTGACTGGAAGTGCCCTGCGCATCGCTGTGTTTGGATACCACCAAGTGATGGTCCGCGCACGCCGCGACTTGCGGCAAGTGGGTCACAGCCAGCACTTGGCGATCTTTGCCGAGTTGCTTCATCAAGCGGCCCACCGTCTCGGCCACAGCGCCGCCCACGCCCGAATCGACCTCGTCGAAGATGAGGGTTTGGGCTGTGCCCAGCTCGCTGGTGGTCACGGCGATGGCCAAGGCAATACGTGACAGTTCGCCGCCCGAGGCCACCTTGCCCACAGGTCGCGGCGTGCTGCCGGGGTGACCTGCCACCAAGAAGGTGATGCTCTCCAGCCCGCTGGCTGTGGGTTGTTCGGTCTTGTCGAGTTGCACCTCAAAGCGGCCGCCTTGCATGCCCAAGCCTTGCATGGCTTGGGTGATGGCGGTGGCCAGCTTGGGTGCAGCTTGGGTGCGGGCTTGTGAAATTTTGCGGGCTTCTGTTTGGTAAGCAGCGGCGGCTTTCTTTTCGGTGGCCTCAAGCGCTTCAAGGTCTGTGGCGGCATCGAGCTGCGTCAAACGGGTTTTCCACTCTTGGTACAACGCAGGCAACTCTTGGGGTGTGCGCTTGAAGCGACGCGCCAACGACATCCACAGTGACATGCGGTCGTCGAGTGTTTGTAAGCGCGCGGGGTCGAGTTCGGTGCGGCCTAGATAGGCGTTGAGCGAATGCGCCACATCGCCCGCTTGCGCGAGGCTAGAGGCCAGCACGTCGACCAAGGACGTGAACTCAGGCTCCACATCGGTTTGGTCTTGCAACGAATCTTGGGCTTTGGCCAGCATGCGTAGCGCACCGCTGTCGTCGTCTTCTAGCGCTTGAATGGCGGCTTGCGCGGCATCCATCAGGGCTTGCGCGTTGGAGAGATGGGTGTGTTGACTGTTGAGCTCATCCCACTCGTCTTCGGCGGGATTGAGTTTGTCAACTTCCGTGATCTGCCATAACAAACGCTCACGCTCTTCTTGCAATGTGGCTTGGGCAGTGCGCGCCTCGTGCAATGCTTGCGTGGCTTGACGCCAGTGTGTCCAGGTTTGCGTGAGGCCTTGCAGGTTCACGCCCGCATAGGCGTCGAGCAAACCACGGACCGCTTCGGGTCGGGTCAGGCTTTGCCAAGCGTGCTGACCATGAATATCCAAAACCATATCGCCTAAGGCGCGTAGCTGGGTGGCGGTGGCAGGGCTGCCATTGATCCATGCGCGGCTTTTGCCTTGTGCATCAATCGTGCGCTTGAGCAGCAACTGGCCGTCGCTGGCAATGTCGGCAAAGCTTTCTTCGTCCAGCCACTTCACGATCTCCGGTGTGGTGTCGAACTCGGCACAAATTTCGGCACGTGCTGCGCCTTCGCGTACCACGCTGGTTTCAGCGCGCGCGCCCAGCACCAATTGCAGGGCGTCTATCAATATCGATTTGCCAGCACCGGTCTCGCCGGTGAGCGCAGAAAAGCCGCTCGACAAGTCGAGGTCCAATTCGCGCACGATCACAAAATCGCGCAAAACGATGTGCTGCAAACTCATGCCACGCCCTCGTTCCAGTGCAGTTTTTGACGCAAGGTGTCGTAATAGCTCCAGCCACGGGGGTGCAAGAAAGTGGCGTGGTAGTTGGATCGCTTCACAGTGATGCGGTCACCAATCAAGAGCGACGCGAGCGACTGCATGTCAAAGTTGGCGCTGGCATCGCGGCCCGCGACGAGGTCAATGGTCACCTCGCCCGTGTCGGCCAGCACGATGGGGCGGTTTGACAGGGTGTGCGGCGCAATCGGGGCCAGCACCCAAGCAGGCAAAGAAGTGTGCAGCAAAGGCCCGCCCACGGACAGCGAATAAGCGGTGGAGCCAGTGGGCGTGGCGATGATCAATCCGTCGGCACGTTGGTTCGCCACAAAACGGCCATCCACCGCCACACGCACCTCCAGCATGCCGCTGGTCGCACCACGGTTGACCACCACGTCGTTCAAGGCCAGTGCGTTGAACACGCAATGCCCATCGCGCCAGACCTTGGCGCGCATCAGGGCTCGACGGTCTTCTTCGTAAGCACCACCCAGCATGGCGGTGAGCGCGGTTTTGACCTCGCTCAGCGGAATATCGGTGATGAAACCCAAGCGGCCTTGGTTAATGCCAATGAGCGGCACATTGTGTGGTGCCAGCTGTCGGGCGTAGCCCAGCATGGTGCCGTCGCCCCCGAGCACAATGGCGAGGTCACACGATTTGCCAATCTCTTCGACGTTCATCACGGTGTAGCCATTCAGGCCAGAGCCCGCGGCTGTGTCGTGTTCAATGACAACCTCGCAACCGAGGGTGTGCAAGAACTGGGCGATGTCCTCTAAGGTCTCGCGGGAAGAGGCGTTGGCAACGCCCACAGACTGGTGATATTTGCCAAACAATGCGATCTGACGAAACTTCGATTTCATAAGCAAATTACATCACTAAAATTCGACAACAAGATGACCATGCTAGACGATCGCGCCAAGTTATTGCTCAAAGCGCTGGTAGAGCGCTACATCGCCGACGGGCAACCCGTCGGTTCCCGCACGTTGTCGCGTGCCAATGGCATCGAACTCTCGCCCGCCACCATACGCAATGTGATGTCTGATTTAGAGGAGTTGGGCCTGATTGCTAGCCCGCACACCTCGGCAGGCCGCATCCCCACAGCCCTGGGCTACCGCTTGTTTGTTGACACTATGTTGACGGCAGAGCGCAGCCAACTTCAGACCCCCACTTTGGCCCCAGATCAGCCGCAGAAGGTGATCGCCAATGCGGCGCACCTCTTGTCGGATTTATCCCAGTTTGTGGGTGTGGTTATTGCGCCTCGTCGCAGCTCGGTGTTTCGCCATATCGAGTTTTTGCGCTTGTCGGACCGCCGCTTGTTGGTGATCATCGTCTCGCCTGAAGGCGACGTGCAAAACCGCGTGCTGTTCACCGAGACCGACTACACCGCATCACAGTTGGTGGAAGCTTCCAACTACCTTAACCAACATTTTGCCGGTATGGCCATTGAGCAAGTGCGGGAAAAGCTCTTGGCCGAAGTGGAATCATTGCGCGGCGAAATTGCCTCGCTCATGCAAGCAGCTGTGCAAGTGAGTACCGAAGCGCTGACGCAAGCGCAAGACGATGTGGTCATCAGCGGTGAACGCAATTTGCTGTCGGTGAGTGATTTTTCCAGCGACATGGGCAACCTGCGCCGTGCCTTTGATTTGTTTGAGCAAAAAGCCCAGTTGGTGCGTTTGCTAGATAGTTCAGCGCAGGCCGAAGGCGTACGCATTTACATCGGTGGCGAAAGCAAAATTGTGCCGATGGAGGAGCTGTCAGTGGTCAGTGCACCGTATGAGGTTGATGGCCATGTGGTGGGCACGCTCGGTGTGATTGGGCCCACGCGCATGGCCTATGACCGCATGATTCAAATCGTGGACATCACATCCAAGCTGGTGAGCAACGCCCTCAGCCACAAGTAAAAGACTTCAAGGTTTTGGCAAACGCACGCCAAACAAAATGCCGCAGGTCACCAAGGCCAAGCCCGCCAGCAAATTCAAGCCCATGGGCTCATTCAAAAATACCACTGCACCCAGCGCAGAAAGACCAGGCACGAGGGCTGTGATCATGGTTGATCGCACAGGGCCGAAGTGGCGAATCATCACATTGAACGTGATCCCTGAAATCACCACCGAACCGACGCCTTGATAGACGGCTTGAAACACCATTTCGCCGACGGGTGCAATCGGCAAATGACTAGGCACCCAACCCATATAGGCTGCCAATGCATAGGCCGGAATGAAGGTGGTGCAAGAAAAGGCCGTGATCGCGATGGTGGCACGCACAGGGTCTAGCGCATGGCGACGCACCAGCACGGTGTAGCAAGCCCAGCAAAACGCGGCACTCATGAAGAGCAAATCGCCTTTCCAGATGTCACCGCCATCAAAAGCCCTGAGCAAACTGGCGCCGCCCACGCACAAGTCGCCCAAGATAATGCAAGCCAAGCCGATGGCACGAGCGCGGGTGATGTGATCGTGCAGAACTACTATGGCCAAGAGCGATGTCCACAACGGTAAGCTGCCAGGCATCAGCACAGAGGCGTGTGCTGCAGGTGCAAAGAAAAAGCCAGAGTACGCCAGCATGGCGTAGAGCATGCTGCCAAACAAACCACCCAAAGCTGTGATGCGCCAAGGCAGTGGTGACAAACCCATGAAAGAGCCTGCACGTTCGCCCGATTGACGCTGCGCACGCATCAACCACCAACCCCACGGCAGCAACACGCAGCCCGCGCCGATGATGCGCAGAAAACCAATGTCGAGAGGGATGAGTGTGTGCGCTGCCGATGCTCTGGCCACCACGATGAAGGATGACCAAATCAGCACCGTGAGCACAGCGCAGGTGAGCCCAAGAGCTCTGGGAGAGAGTTTCATGCGAGGGATGATAAATCCCTCGCGATGTCAAAGCTTGAGAGGCTTAGAAATTGAAACCCACCATGACAGCCGCAGAAGTTTGTTTGAACTTGATGCCAGCTAAGCCTGCACCATTGTCATCGGCTTTACGTTGCGTCCATTCAGCTTGAATGAAGTTCTGACCGTAGATGTAATGCTTGATGCCAACGCCAACGCTTGTGCCTGTTAAGTTGCGTGTTGGGTTAGAGCCAGATTCATAACGGCTGCTGTATGAACCAACTTTGCCGTATAGCAAGGAGTTGCTTAGCAACAAGACACCAGGCTCAATGCTGACTTCTGAGGGGCCATTGACAGCCAAATTTTCTGTATCGCTGACTTTTGAGCTTTTCAAATCCATTGTTGCAGTGATACCTAATTTTGCAGGGTAGGCCAATGCAAAGGTGTAGTTCAACTTTGCCAACGCTAGGCTTGTGTTGGTTTTTGTGCTGGTTGTGGCTATAGCTTCGGTGCTGTTTTGTGCAACCCCCATGCTCAAGTTAAAGCCTTCAAAGTAAGCATAGGTTGGTTTTTGGGGTTGAGCCAAAACCAATGAAGTTGAAAGCAGTAGGCCAGAAGTGATGAGAAGTTTTTTCATGTGATGCCCTTGGTTAAGTGAGTGAGAGAAGAACGGGAGCGTGATTGAAAGTTGCCAACATTAAGGTGCCCAGATTTCTGTGGTGTTTGAAACCGTACCCGATGTGGTGTAGTAAGTGCCTAGTACTAGCACATTGCCATTGCTGAGCAGAGTACTGGTGTGCATTGCACGCCCAAGTGTGAGCTCTTTATTGCCAGTGGAGGACCATGAACTATTTGCCGGTGAGCTGCTATCAAGCGTAAACAACTCCGTAGTTGTTTGCATCAATGATGTTGCGTTGTATCCACCGATGATCAGTACTTTGTCAATTGAATGAATGTATGTGCTAGTGTGCAAAGCCCGAGATGTCGCCATATTCGGTGCATTGACCCATGTGCTTGCGGATGTTGGTGCGGTAGTCACATTTAATATTTCAGCCTTGTTAGTGCCATAGTCATAGCCGCCAGTAACTAACAATTGATTTGTATTTCCGATGATCGTTGCGGTATGAGCATAGCGACCGTAAGTCAATATGGGGCCATCTGTCCATGCAGGTGTGCCGGTTGGGGTGTAAATTTCTGTCGTACGGGAGGACTCCACGTTCGTTGCGTTCACAGACAAATAAGTGCTGTCGCTGTTATTGCGACCTACTACTAATACATGCCCTGTGGGTAACAAAGTTGCTGTGTGCCCTTGACGTGGAATTCGCATGGATGCAGTTGCGGTGAACGAGCCAGTTGTAGGGTCAAATAACTCGACAACAGTACCACTGCCGGAACTCACGCTGCCACCAACAATTAATACTTTGTCTGAATTTAATAGCGTGCTTGTGTGCCAGCGGCGAGCTTGGATAAGTGTTCCTGTTGTATTAGTCCACACGCCTGTTGCAGGGTCATACGTCTCAGCCTTATTGAGCGCTGAGGTGGCAGCAGTCCCGTCGTAACCACCAGTGATCAGGACGCGACCATCGCGCAGCAATGTAGCTGCATGACCGCGACGTGCTGTTTTCATATCACCTGTTTTTGTCCATTTGTTATTGACTGGGTCGTACAGTTCCACTGTTTTTTCTACAGCACCTGAACTATTGATGCCGCCCGCAATCAAGACCATGCCGTTTTGAAGCGCAGTTGCTGTGAAGTCACTGCGCGCAACATTTAATAAGCCGCCGGTGCTGAGCTTTGTGGGTCCAGATACCACGCTAACAGCAGTGCCTGAACCTGTCGTAGATTCGCAGTTAGATACGGCAGGAATAACTCGCGTGTCTGAATAACACACCTTCAGCGTGTACGTTGTATTTACTGTTGGAACATGAACAACCGGCGTACCTGAAGTCGCAGCGATGGGGGATGTGCTGTCTTCGTTGACAAGAATGACACTCGAGGTCGTGACCAAGCCGCTTGGAATTGTGAATGTCGGCGTGACCTGAATCGATGTCCCTGTCGTAACAGTACCACTCGGTGAAATTGACAAAGCTAAACTGGTTGCCAAGCTAGGCGGGGCAACCACCGTGACCTCAAGCGTCGCGGTGCCTGTGAGCATCGAGGTGCGAACTGTGGTTGGATCTTGATAAGTGACTGAGAGCGTGTAGGTGGTCGTTTGCGATGGCGTTACAGAAACTGCAGTTCCTCCAACAACAGGTTGGCTGTGTGCTGTGCCAGCGCTGTCAATCCAACTCAATGTTCCTGAACCATAGTTGAATTGAGGTAGCAGCACTGCCGTGTTTCCCGGATACACCGAACCGCCACTGTCAGAGCGTGTCAACGTAATTGTGGGAGGTGTAGCTGTTCCGCCTGATGGGCTTGTGCCGCCGCCTCCGCCGCCACAAGCAACGAGCAAGCAAAGGCCGCCAGCCATCAGTAAATGGCGTGGCCAGCGAATGATGTGGCTCTTGAGAGAGCTAAGGATCTCGTAGGTCATGGGGCGTGTGTCAAAAACAGTCAGGGCGCTGAAATTAGCACCGTCACAGATGTTTCGACATCACGGCTGAATACTTGAATGAGGCCTTCGCGCACAAACTACAATGACAGCTTCGGTTGGGGCGATAGCTCAGTTGGTTAGAGCAGAGGACTCATAATCCTTTGGTCCACGGTTCAAGTCCGTGTCGCCCTACCAAATATCTGTGATATACTTTCGGTTTTCCAGAGCGGCTGT
>JACCEA011491505.1_pt1 | contig 12807 bp, 9 predicted proteins | sample 7449851 | NCBI WGS metagenome assembly JACCEA01 (sample SAMN15323453, study PRJNA562643) | freshwater metagenome | isolation source: river surface water | place: USA:Blue River Watershed | collected 2017-08-18 | reverse complement strand
CCACATCATACTACCCCAAACGGTTGTTAGCATTCCCATATCTGAATTGTAATCAGCATCTGTAAATTTACTCATTATATAAAATCAAAAATTAAAAAATAAAAGAAATATAAAAAAAATATAAAAAAAATATAAAAAATAATATATAGCTATGAAGGTTAAAAAAGAAGGCTTGACTTTAGTTGTGGGTGTTAGCAAACGACCCGCTGATATTGTAGTGGGTATGTCTATTAAATTAAAAAATATAGCCCCTTGTTGTTTCAAAAAACTAAAAAATAATTGTATGCAAGAAGCAGTTGCTATGAGAGGCACTGCTCAAGCTGCATTTGCTTATGCGTTATATGAAGCGGTAAGAGATAAATTGGCAGGTTCTGGTTTAGAAATTTTCAAAACTAAAGTATCGGACGTTGATGTTAATGTTATTAATGGGATGATAACAATTATTTGGAAAACTCATGGTACAATAAGTGCGTTACGAAAATCTATGAGTATTGCCGTAAGTTGTCTTAACCCGACAAAACTTTTCTCTAAATATGCAGAAAATTATAAATTGTTAACTGGAAATAAAGCCAGTCAAGTTGAATATCAACCGTTAGCGGAGGAATTTGCTGAAAACATTAGGAAAGAAATATTATTTACGGCGGTTGGTAAAATTAATATTACTATGGCTAAAGTACGTGATATTGTGGACTTTGTAGTAGAAAAGATTCCAGAAACTGATCTACATGCCTCAGCACTATACCATGCTAAAAATAGAATCAGTGCTGATGAAGTTCCTACATTATTCCCACACATTGTATGCAAAGGTTTAGATGCTGCGGTTTTAGTAGATTATATTCGCAATAATTCTAATGGCATAAATGTCGAAATTGCTAATGATAGAGTTGTTATTTATAGTAAAACTTGGAATACAATTCATAAAAATCTTAAGGATTCAAAGAAAATTACTAATTATATTACCAAAAAATATAGTGCTTTAGAAGAAAAAAATGAGCTCGCTGCTATTTTTGCATACTTTACACTTGCTCAAGGTTTATGTAATACAGAAACAATAGCACAGATTATCGAATCTGGTCTTAAAACTACAAAATTAATAGAGGCTATTAAAAAAAATTTATAAATATGCAAACTTAATATAAAAAATATTATAAAAACATTATAAAAACATATAAACAAAGGTATAAAATATAATTAAACTATTATCAATGAACACAGATTCTGACGATTATTGCATAGTATGTCATGAAAAAAATATATATAAATTACAATATTTTCATTGCTCAGTATATCACAATTTATGCTATATTTGTTTATGTAAAAATTTATCTAGCAGGCTGGAATGTAGCGACAAATGTCCATTATGCAAAGCTCCTATTATTAATGAATGCAAAAATCCTAATACACTTACATTTAATGAGATTGTTAATTTAGATGTTAGCAAAATTATATTACGAAATATATACATTCGTCAATCTTACGAATTACGTCCTAATTTAACAAAGGCAGATATCACTTACGATAATAAAACAATTTCATTGTATATGGATAATGGAAATTTAGCTATGTATAATGATATGTATATAGGCGTTAATGGGTTTTTTTATAGTTTTGATATAAAATATCAACAATATTACTTATCAATATCTAAAGGACGTTATCAATTTTGGGATATTAATAAAATCTATCGATTAATATAAAATCTATTAAAGATTATTTAATTATAAATATATAATTCATAAATCCGAATAGATAAATCTAAATTATCTAAGGCATATTATACATATATTTATAACCTCGATATATGTATGCTAAATCAATATGTTAGGAATATTATGAATTATAAAAAATGAGTATTTACCTGTTTGATTTAGCAAGTATTATTCAAAATAGTATCGTATATTTCGACTTATCTTTAAAAAGTATAGAATTTATGATCTTTTATAATTTTTTTCACTAATTACAGTTTAATAACTTGTTTTAATTTTATATAAAATTAAAACAAGTATCATTATATAAATAATGACATTGTCACCAAAAAATATTAACATTCAAAGTTTAATAAGAAAATTTAAAAACAGCAAAGAAAAAGTATTATGTGAAAACGATTATTATTCTTATGATTTATCATCAGAGGATAGTAATGATATAATTTCAAAACATTTATTTAATTCTAAAACACCTAATGATTTCATGTACAATATTTTACCAAACTCAATTTCTAGCAATTTTAAAAAATCAGAACCAATTTCTATCCCAAATTCTACAAAACAGTTTAATAGTAGTTATGCTACTTTCGATATAAATGATTATATTGGAACACCTACCAGTTTAGGATATATAAATAATGTATACAACGCAGAACTAGTAAATGAAGACTGGATTATAACCATATTCTATTTACACCAAATTTATAAGAATTATTCCTCTGATAATGAGTATAAAATTAAAAGTCTGCATATTAATGTTGATTGGTCAGTTTTATCAGCTTTCCATCATTTTTTACATAATTGTATTAATAGTACATCGTGGGATTTTGTTAGTCTTATTCCAGAGAATTCTGTATTTGCTAACATTCCTAAAGTTATAAATACTATTAAAAAAAAATATCATAATAATTTAATCACACTACTTCTTAATAAAGAATTTAATGATATTAATAATATAAATTTTATTATTAATGAAACAATCAGTAAGATTGATAAAATAAACTTATTTATAAGTACTTCTGTTGGCTCTATAAAAGATTATATAGCATTTATTATTTTAGTTATCAAAACAATGGAGCCAAATGGGAGTATTTTTATAAAAATACCTAATATTTATGAATGGGATACTCAAATGATTAATATTCTTATAATGTATCAGCAATGTTTTCAAGAAGTGCTTATATATAGATTTAATATTATAAATAAGACAACATTTCTGTTATGTAAAAATAAAAAAAAGATCAATAACGAACACGTGTACAAAAAATTACTAAATATATTAGCAGCAAACAATTTTACTAATGAAACTAATATATTTACTTTAGAATATATACAAAATAATACGAAAACAGAATTACAAAAAATATTAAATTTTATAGATAATAATGATGATCAGTATTTACCATTTCAAATAGTAATGAATTATATTAATACGATATTATGCGCAAATACTTATACATTTACGTAGCATGCCAATTAATTAAGAAATCATCGTCATAAAATCTTGTAAGTACTAATCCGCTGGAAGATGCTAATAAAATTAAATTGATACCATCAATTTTTTGAACAGTATGATCAGTAGCTAAATTTAATGTGCTAATGAACGAGCGTACATTTATATCATTTGGATTAGTGATATCTATAATATTTTTTTGCGTTGGATGACCTGTATAAGAATTATACAACAGATATACTTTGTTATTATGACTAAATAATGTGCTATAAGATATCGAAGTATTTATATCAGTCAATTTTCTAATATTTTCCCACGTTTCACCATTATCAAATGATCTACTTAAGAATATTGCATTACTGTTTGCTAAACCGCTTGAAATAATATATAGAATATTATTATAAGAGCATAGAGTATTACATTTTACATTATTAGTTTGGAAATGTGTGAGCGATAATATATCAGTATATATACCTTTTGCGCCTATTGGCCATATCTTTCCAGTGACATCAGATTTTGCAAAATATAGATTATTTGTTACATTGGATCTTGCAATAACATGAGCACGACCATCTATTTTTTTGACATCTAATATTTGATGGTTATCGAGATTACTAATATTTGTAGGAACCCAAAGGCCATTATCTTTAATAATAACTTGCGCGCGACCTACACCATTATTCAAAAACACTGCCGGTTTACCATCTAGCTCAAGTAAACGAATATTGTCTGCACTAAACATTATATCATTTGTGATACTGAGAACAATTTCTGCAGCCGCCCAAGCAGTACCTTTAGCATCTAGAGCTTTTACATATTTAATTTCATTTGGTAGTTCAGCGTCGGAAGAATTATCAGTTATATATACTACAGCAGGTACGTCATCAACTTCACAAATATCACATACTTCAAGTGCAGACTCAGTACTAATTTTATAATTAGAAATTGATTTACAGTCCTTATCAGTATGTGTGTATACTATACTATCAGTATTATATTGGTAATAACATACTCCTAGTCTATCATCGCCAAGTTTACAAGATGAAAAATTGGTCATTACATCTGTTGAAATAACATTAGATACTGGCTTATTACTATATAAAGTAAATCCTGTTGAGCTTTTATTTTTTATATATAGTTCTATATCATCGACAGCAAATTCACATTCTTTAGTTAGCTGTACAGATTTTACATCAAATGTTTCGGGAAATTGAATATTTATTGAATTATTTGGAGAATTAAAATTGAAATCGTCGTAGACTGATGCAAATCTTGTACTACCAGAATAATGTGGCATTTTCCATGTAGTCATACCATTCTTGTCGCTATATAATACTGCATTTTCTTTAGGATTAGAACTTAGTTTTAGTTGTTTTAATATTTCTATATGATCTGATCTATATGACATAATATTATCACCTGTAATTGCTACTCCAATTGATTTATCATTCGCGGAATAAAATCCTGTGTCATCTTTATTAAATTTAATAGCGGTTGCATACTGTGAACCTTTACCAACCTTAATACCTAATGGAAAAATTTGTGACATATATATTATATAATATTTATAATTTGTTCATTTAATTTTATTAAATTTTATTAAAACAAATTTATAAATCAAAAAAAAAAGAAAACATTTAGTTAATAATTACATTTTTTTAATACGTTGACGATTTATGAAATGAACTTTCCATAGATCTATAGTTATTTTATTACCAACAGTTTCGAAAAGAGTAAAACTTAAAGAACGCCCGTTTAGATAGTTATTTATGTTTGCACATTTAATAACATTCTTATCATTAATTTTTTCATGCCATACTTTCAACGGTTTAATTTTTTTATTAGAGTCATTAACTAAATTAAAACAATAAACGAAGGCTTCTAGATTAGAATCATCTTTGTTTTTAAGATATGGATATATATGCGCTCCATCTAAATAAACATCATTTTTTACACATTCTGTCAAAATATATACAATAGTGTCCAAATCATTTACATCATTTATTATTAAATCTATAGTGTTACTAGTCAAACTATCGATATGAGATTTTAATATAACTGTATTCATTTAATATTTTTGTTATATAATCTTTAATATAATTTTAGTATTCTATTGTTTTTGATTAATAGGGGGCGGAACTACATCGTATGTTGGGGGATTAGGACTCGCCAATGTAATTATAAAATAAATACAAATACCAATTAATATAATTAATATAGTAATATAAGGAGCCCATTTAGACATAAAAATCGCATACGGCGATTGCTCTTCTTCAGGAATTCCAAATACTTCAGACGCTGTTACAAACGTGCCCTGATCTAAATACAATTTGTTTATATCGCTATCATTAGTAAGAGTATTAGTGCTCATCTCTTAGTAAATTATTATATATAGTTTGAAATAAAAAAATAAAAATAATACCTATTAATTTTATTTTTTATTAATTTTATTAATTTTGTTAATTTTAATTATTTTATTAATTTGACTTGTGTTTTTATTGTTTATCAATAGGAGGGGGTGGTGGTGTATACGTGTCAGATTTGCGTGTCACGGCGACTATAACATAAACAAATATAGCAATTGCAATTATAATTATCGCAAGAAAAGAATACCATCTAATTTTATCATAGAAGCTAGTTGGTCTAGGAGTATTTCCTGTATCTTCAAGATCATCAGATACTATTCTACCAGGATCTGTTTCCATATATTCACTGGTTAAGTCGGCATTATTTCTAATAGTAGTACTCATTGCTTAATAAATTATTATATATATATATTTTGAAATAAAAAAAATAATAAAAAAAATAATATCATTTGTTTAATATTTTTTCTTATTTTAATTTTTTAGTATTTTAAATTTTTAAATCTTTGATATTTTTTCCAAAGATTTTATTAAAATATATAATCAGTTATTACGACCATTTTCTAACTCTTCGAAAATGTTATCATCTTTTTTAACATAAGTAAATGGATCTGGTAGACGTTTAATACCCACGTTCATAGATTCCAATTCTTGTACAAATAGTTTACCTGACCAACTTACCGGATAACCTACTATATCAGCATTATCTTTGCAGTAATTGCATTTGTATATACCCTTTTCGATATTACAAACTGCAGATTTACCGCAGCGGCAAACATATTCAGTATAACCATCTGAGTGATCTCTGTACTTTTCGTTTATGAATCTCGAAGATCCATGTGAACATAGAACATCACGTTCCATTTCACCAATTCTCAGGCCTCCACCTGAACTTTTTCCATCTAAGGGTTCGGTTGTACCACACTCCTTCTAGAATTTCCTCTAGAGATCATTGTGCCCATAATTTCGAATCCATGTTATATAGCGCAAATAACATGAAAACTACATTATAGCATCATCGCTGATGGGCCTAGCATGTATCTTACTGGTTTCCCAGCACCACCATTCATGCGTTTGACCATCTCCATGCTTCTTTTTATAGAAGTTTAGGAGCTTGGTTCCGGATTGTCTCTAAGCATAGATTGTGACTCTGATGAGTTTTCCCCACCACCAGTAATTCCTTTCGGAAGTTACCTTAGTACTATGCCATTGATTTTTGTTTTTTTGTTTTTTTTGTTTTTTTGTAGTGCTTTTTTTGAGAGTCCTATCATTTATTTATAAATGAAATAAGTTCATTCATTACTTTAGTCTTTTTTTTAATAATATTTGCATGATATACATATTCTTTTTTAGAAACCCATGTTAAATTCATATAATGAAAGTATTTATTATTTCCATTAATATGAATTACCACAGGATCATTTTTAGGATTTTCTATAAACTGTATAGCAACTAGTCTATGGATAAATACTGTTTTGGCTTTATTATTAACTTGTAAATTTATTTTTGGATAATCGTTATTATATTGAATTTTCATAAATTTTTTAGTTTTATTACTATAAATTCTACCATCTTTAGATATTAAATAATCTGGAAATCCTTTAAGTTCTTCAAAATCATCAATATTTATATGATGTTGAACTTTAGTATCATTATAATACCAATTATTAAAATCTTTATCTTTATCTTTTGTTTTAAGACATGTCTTGATTATTCCTATACTAATTTTATTAGTACGACTAGCTTCTAATATAGAATTATAAAGTGTTTTATTACCAGAAATGTCAATTTTATATATTTTTTTACATGACGCTACTCTAATTTTGTCATTTAAAGAATGCGCGTGCTTTGCATTATGAGATTGTGTACACCATTCTAAATTTGAAGCCTTATTATTAAATTTATTACCATCTATATGATTAACAATTGTTTTAATTTTAGGCGTATCATTTTCAACAAATGCATTAGCGACAAGTGTATGCACTAATACTCTTAGTAACCCATTGGAAGATACTAAAGATGCCATTAAGTAATTATTGGCTTTGTATGGTGATAATATTAACCCGGTTTGTTTATTTCTATATCTTCCCATATTAGAAACTTCATAAGTACCTACTGTATCTTGGTCAATAATTTTCCATATTTCATTTTTATATTTAAAATCATCTTTAATTCCCCATTTTAAATTTTTAACTTTATTATTTAAAGTATCTCCGTCTAAATGATATAAATGTAAATGTGATTCATTGTTTTTAAGAAATGCTAATCCAACAAGATTATGTACCATAAAGTATTTTCTTTCATTTTTATCATTAAAGACATTTACTCTATAATAGTTTTTATATATTTCTGGATTTAATATAATATCATTAGAATTTTTAATTCTTCCATAATTAGATATTCTATATTTTGAAAAATTATCGTAAGGAAAATCATGCCATATTTCATCACTATATATATAATTAGTATCCCATTTAAGATTTGAGATATGATTATTAAGCAAATTACCATCTATATGTATGATTTTTTTTTGATTTAAAGGATTAGGTAAGAATGTAGCGACCATTAATTCATGAATATAATGTCCAACTTTTTTTCTTTTACCTGTGCAATCATTTTGACTTAATACAACTTTATACAAATTATTTCGTATTTCAGGTTTAATTATTGTATTTTTTGAATTTTTTATATTACCATGAGTTGATATCTGATAATTTGATGTTATATTTTTAATAGGACTCCATGTCTCGGGTGAAGCACTACTTTCACCCGAACACTGCATATATTTAATATATATGCTTTTTCATTTTTTTAAAACATTTTTTAAATTTCGAGAGATTCCCGGAATTGGGTGGTGTCGCCGGTTGCGCTCCGACTAGCAGAAGTTTTATCTTCCACTGTACCAAGGTTATTCGGTACGTAATTGCATCACTGGGGCCTGCTGTGATGCTGTACATTGTGTCTATTGTAAACTTTTGAAGACGCTGATAATAAGTGGGACCAATAAAGATTTCGCAATCTATATACTCGCCAGTAATACCATTATACATTCTTCGATAACCATAGCGATCTAAGCCTAAACTTTCTAGTTCAGTAGCAATAGATTCTATGTCTACTTTTTTGAATATTGTAGCATCTGTTTGAGCGCACTTTTCTGCACATAAGATACCACACAAACTTTCTATTAATTGCCCAATAGTCATTCTACTAGGTATACCATGCGGATTAACAATAATGCTCGGTTTAATACCATCTTCTGTTGAAGGCATATCGGAATCACGTAACAATAAACCCACAGTTGATTTTTGACCACTGCGATTGCTATTTCCTGTCCAGCATGCCGGCGCAGTGTCACTTTCGCGTGAATAATAAACATGTTGATGAGTATCAGGTATTTCTAAACAGTAAACGTCACCGCTATAGTTAACATACTTTTCTATATATTTGCTTTTCAAATTATCTTGAAAGTTAAAAGGCTCGCTATAGTTTACTTCAACTTTAATTCTGTAATGCGAAATATTAGATGAGAGCACACCTTTATAAAACTCTTCACACTTTTCGCTAGGTATAATTTGTTTAATTTTATAACTATATCCAGCATGAAGCGCTAATCTAGTGATATCATTAGTCAACCGCTTACTAGGTACTAAATAGCTCATTTTTGTATCATTACTCAAAACATTTAGTAATAATCGCGCTTGTCTTTGTGATAAATCCCATACATAGTCAGGCAAATGTCTTTCGCAAACACTTACATTTAGTTCTTGTATAGCTTTAACCAATACTGGATTATTTGTAAAGTGAAGTTCTATTCCTTTTTTAGTTCTAATATATTTGATAGATACGTCATATAAAAGCTGATAAATGTAATTATGTACTTTTTGATTTTTTGGTACTAGTATAATTATGTTATCATTTTTACTAACACCATGCATAATAAAGATTCCAATTATCTTCAGCCAATTATCCATAGGATAACTATACATGCTATTATCATCTTTAATAAAGTTAATGTAATTAACATCTGGTTTATTATTATTGGCCCATTTTTTGAACTGATGGCATTTACCAATTACTTCATTAGTAGGTCGTAACGTATAATCAAAATCTGTGCTATTTTTTGTATATAGTTTGTGATTTTTAGTAACAAAGATATCAAGTTCTTGTGTTAGTAATTTATACATCTCTCCTGTATAATTATATACAGATAATCCGGACGCGTATACATAATCTAAATTACCAAGAGTTGTTAGCGTAGCTACTTTATTCTTAGTAATGTCTAGATCTTTAATTTCCATCCATCCACTATCTGTTAAAACCTGCGACGTTTCAATTACACTAAATTTATCACCATTTTGAACAGGACGTAGTTTACGCAATACTACTTTACAAAACTGTTCGTCTTCTTCATTTCTTGCACGAATAACATTTGTAACAATTGCTGGCTCAGATTCTTTATAGATTATGGAGCGGTCCACATACTGCATAGAATCGTCGGTAGTTTTTGTTAGTTTCATCACTTTACCAATGATTGCATCGTTTTTATTAACAACGGTTCCTATTTTTATTATACCATCAACAAGTTTATCATAACATGCTGACTTTATATCAGTTGTGTTAGTAATATCTGGATTAGCGAATTCTTCGCGTTGTTCAATCTCTGTTTTGTAGAATGTCATTTTAGATCCATTAAACAAACCACGATCTATTGCGCCTTGGTTAACAATTACCGAGTCTTCTATATTAAAACCAGTATTACACATTATTGCAACTATACAATTAGTGCCATTTGGATACAAGTATCGATTAGACATTGTTTTAATTAATGGCATTTCGTTATTATATTGCAGGAATGTATCTTTGTCTGCTCTATATGGCCAGTTTTTAGCAAACAACCCACACGTTTGTTTAGACTGCGAAGTTTGATAAACAATTCTTTGTGCCTGATTATGATCTGCATATGGACTCGTTAACGCAGTAATACCAAACATAGACTGTGGAATATCACAATGAGTATATTCACGTAGTTCGTTGTTTTTATCTTCACGTAATGTATCAAAATCCGGGGCCAGATACATATTTTCTTGTTCTTCAGCAGATATAAACTCTATAATACCTTCTCTAAGAAGTTCTTCTGTATCGATTTTGTTTGCGTAAAGTAAGTTAATATGCTTTTGTGTAAGTCTAGTACCCTGGAAAAATGGCTCTGATGATGACTTTGTAGACTTTGTGGACTTTTTTGTAGAATCAAAGAATTCAGTGTCGCGTTTGTTATTGTATACAATAATAAGTGGTCTAATAACACGCCCAACATCACACCAGAAATACACTTCGTCTTGAGTATTATCCCAAACAATAGTTATTTCAGGAGAAATTTCAAACTTACGACGTTTGGTGCGGTATTTTTTAGCGATCTTTAATGCATCATCGCAACAGCCTATCCAATCGCCATTAACATAAACATTACATAATTGTTTTTCATCAATATCTTTGTAATCGATAGTATGTAATTCGTATATTTCTTCATCATCTCGTAAAATATCTTTTATAACTTCGCTTGACGAAGCTTTTGTAACAAATGCAAATATTGCTAACTGTTTGTTTATACCTACTTTTTCACCTTCTGGAGAATGAATTATGCCAATATATCCCAAGAATGAATTGTGGACGCGACGCATTTCACTGGCTCTTTCAGACTGCTTACCACTTTCTGAAGTTGGTACAGTTACCTGACGCAATGTTGCTATTACGTTTAACTGATTTTTTCGATTTAGTAATTGTGATGACAATCTATTGATCACTGGTCTATTACTAATAGTAATCTTGGATTTGTTACCGGCAGTTATACTTTGTGTAATGGATCTCTCAAAGTCTGCTCCAGAAACGCTAGATCTTATAGCATTACCTAAATCAATCTGATTGAAGGAAAACTGTTTAAGATTTTTTGTTATATTTCTGCGCATAGATTGGACAACTGATGCGTTAAAATGCGTTTTAAATGTTTTGGCCAAGTTAACACCAGCAGTATGTATACGTTTACTATTATAAGAATCTCTATCCGTAGTTTCCATACTGTTTAATTGTACTAAAAACATTTTTCTGATAATCACACATAAAAATCTTAGTTTTCTTTCTCTACTAGCAATAGTTGAACCCATATGCTGCATAAAGTGTGTGTCAAAATTCTCTAATAAGAAATTTGTAACTCGCTGATAGTTATCAACATTATTATCTAAATCTAAATATGCGAAGGCTGTATTTTTTATTTCTTCTGCTATATATTGCAAAACGTCATGTTGATTATAGATATTACGACCTTCTGAAAGGTTTGTGTATTTTGCATTAAATGCGTTTACTAAATACTGGATCATATTTTTTGATGTGGTTGTCTCATAACTAAATAATATGTTGTCAAATATTTGTTTATCAGTACTCCAGCCAGCCATTCGGAATAGTAAATAGAATGGAATTTTTAAATCCGTGAGTTTTTCTCTACGGATTTCTATAGAGATCTGTCCATCATTTAACCAACGAATAATAAACTGATCTGAATTGAGATAATAATCACCAGGCTTCGCAATAAACTCTGCACGCATTATTTCTTTTTTGTAACCTTCATTTCTAAATATACGTACTTTATTGAATAAAATGTTTTCTACACCATCTATGACCCATTCAACTCCTTTAATTATAAAGTATCCGCCTTCATCGCTCGGGTCTTCATGTAAATTTGTTAATGCTTCTTTAGAGAGCCCGTATGTATTGCAATATTTAGTTTTTACCATTATAGGAATGCTGCAGATTTTAAAGTTTTTAACAGTATCTTCTCGCAACATTGTATGTCCATTTTTGAAAAACGCAGTTACTTTTATATGAACATCAACACGTAAAACAGATTTATATGTTTTTTCTTGCATTAATGCCATATTTGGATATAGTATTTCTTCTTTACCTCTACTATTATAATTTATCATAGTAGGTTTGTTAATTACTACATTGCTAAATTTAATAGATACATCTAAATGATCTATATTTTTTTCTTCTTCAGTTTGTCTTTTAATATCGTATAATGTCATATTGATAGCAAACACTTCTGTAATAATTTGATTTATACCATTTGTATATAAATCATTACAGCTGCCTATATGATGATCTATCAATCCTCTTTCTCTTAACACGGTATCACCTACCATGAATACTTCATCTTTGTTAATCTTATAATTCTCTTCTGTAATATAATTAGTTTGTTTCTTGTCTTTTTTGATACTCATTAAAGACAAAATGT
>JACCEA011018601.1_pt1 | contig 12808 bp, 9 predicted proteins | sample 7449851 | NCBI WGS metagenome assembly JACCEA01 (sample SAMN15323453, study PRJNA562643) | freshwater metagenome | isolation source: river surface water | place: USA:Blue River Watershed | collected 2017-08-18 | reverse complement strand
TTGTAATGCTGATTATTGTAATTGCATCAATAATAGCAGGTATTTATTTTTTATTACCAGATAGCAAAGGCCCAGATCCAAATTATTCATTAAAGCCTGCTGCAATTCTTTCAAGTTTTGCAAGCATTATTAAACATCCTCAATTTTTTCGTTTTACTTTTTCAGGCGCAATCGCTTCGGCTGGTTTATATGCTTTTATAAGTGGTTCCCCATATGTTTTTTTAGAAATATTTAAGGTTACTGAACAGCATTATGGGTGGGCTTTTGCATTTGTAGCATCGGGCTTAATTGGATCAAGTCAGTTAAATAGTATTTTATTAAAACGATATAATTCTGAACAAATCATTAAAATGGCTTTGTATTTTCAAAGTTGTATCGCATTGGCATTAGCAACTACCGCCTTTGTAAGTTTTAATGAATTGTATTTAATAATTATTTTAATTTTTTTATACCTATGTTGTCAGGGTTTCATTTTCCCTAATGCTTCTGCTTTATCGATGGCGCCGTTTGGTCACAATGCGGGTAATGCATCTGCATTAATGGGTTTTATTCAAATGAGCTTGGGTGCATTCATGTCAGCCATGGTTAGTATTTTACATAATGGCACAACTTTGCCCATGACGGGTGTGATGGCATTTTGTGCGGTTTTTGCAACCTTGATTTTTACATTAAGCAAGGCAAAGCCGGTAAAATCTGCTCCTATTGAATTGGTAGAGGAGGAAGAAGTTGAAATGATCAATACCTTATAATAAGCTGTTATTTCACTTTTGTCCAAACATCGGTTCTTCCAATCATGCTAAATCCAATATAGCCTCTCACATTTAAAGTGTTTTTGTCCTTAGCAGTGATCGTACACTTATACTCTTTACCAGATTTAGGATCATAAATATGTCCATCCTCCCAATTGCCTTCTTTCTCATTGTAAGAAAAGCCCCATAAGTTAATAAGCCCAAGTAATGGCCTAGAATGTAATTTGCTATTAGGGTGTTTAGTGTCTGTCTTTGGTTTGTTTGTGGTAGGATCAACAGGCTCACTTAGCCAAACAATTTTTCCTTGAAAATTTGTACCATTTTTATAGATTTCAACCCTTGCATTCCCAGAGCCTGTAAGCCATGTTCCTATAATTTGATCCGCCTCTTTTTGTGCAAAAACGGATTGTGTCGTTAAAGCTAAAATAAAAAGGAATAATAGTTTTTTCATAGTGTTTTTTTATATGATATCTAATATAGTAATTATGCTTTAATTTGACCTTTTTTGTTCAATAAAATGGGTTAAATTTGTGTTGATTTATGAATCGTAGACTTTGTTTATTGACAATATCATTATTATTTACCACCGTTTTAAGTGCACAAACCGGTATAGGTACTACTGCGCCTAATTCAGCCGCAAAACTTGATATTGCTTCTACTGACAAAGGTTTGTTGATTCCAAGAATGACTAAAGTACAAAGAGAAGCCATCACACTTTCAGCTGCTGCCAATGGTTTAATGGTTTATCAAACAGATGATCTTGCAGGGTTTTATGTAAATACAAGTTCAACAACAACGCCATCTTGGACAAGGATAAATTCAAATTGGATTAGAACTGGGAATGATATTGCATTCACAGCAGGTAATATTTCTACTACTGGAGCATTGACAGGGGGAAATAGTAGTACCTCGTCACTTTCTGGATTTGCAGCGAATGTAGCATCCATTTCAGCCAACTATTCTATTACTGCAGCAGACAATGGAAAGGTCATTCAATCGACAAGTTCTACAGCAATTACGGTCACTATTCCTACAGGTTTGCCAACCGGTTTTAATTGTACGGTTGTACAAATGGGAACGGGTCAAATTACTTTTTCCGGAACCTATTTAAATAGAACTGGCTTTTCAAAATCAGCAAGTCAATATGCTGTAGTGAGTATTTTACATTTAGGAAGTAATAGCATTATTGTTACTGGAGAAATGAGTAATTAATTATGAAAAAATTCATCATTTTTTTTTCATCCTTCTTTTTTTCAATTTATTGTTTTGCACAAATAGGCTTACCTATTCAATCTGCTTTATTGCCAAAGAATAATTTGGTGGTGAATTATGATTTTTCCAAATCAGCTGGTTTTACGCGTGGGGCAACTTCAGTAACAAATTTGGCTGGAACAGCTTCAGGCAATGCAACATTGTACAATGCGCCCATCTTCATGAACTCTTTGGGCTTTGTTTCCTTTAATGGGGCTAATCAATATTTGGCAACACCAAATTTGAAAACCTATTTTAAAGCAGTAGACGCTTCTGTGCAAAAAAGCTTTACAATGAGTTTTTGGTTTTATCCAACTTTAAATAATGGTGTTTTAGTAAGTGAATTGGATTCACATACACCAAGTGGGGGATGGCATGCGTCTAATATTGAAATTATTAATGGGTTTATTAAATATCGAATTTGGAATGGGCCAATCGTAACTTCATCATCGGCTGTTAAGTTAAACCAATGGCATCATGTTGCTTTAGTTTATGACGGGACCTCTGTTAAAGGCTATTTAAATGGTGTCTTACAAGGAATACAGGCGGGTGCAAGAGAAATTCCTACATTAAGTCAAAATTATGCAATAGGCGCAGGTGAAGCAACTAATATGGGGACGAGTGCTTATGGTACATTTTACTTAGCACAATTTAAGATTCATAATTTGCCTTTAAGTAATCAAGAGATTTTACAGGAGTATAATTTTAGAAAAGATGAGTTTGATTATACCATTCATAGTCCTTCTACCAATTCAAATCCAACCTACTGGGGTACATCAAGTGCATGGAATAGTACAACAGGTGCATCGGGAGCATACGATCCATTTGGAGCATCCCACTTTACACCTTGGTTAAATTCAAGTTTAGGATGGGCTGCGCAAGCGTTAGATGCTAATCAATGGATTACTTTGAGTTATGATGATCCTGCGTTTATAAAAGGATTGGTGATTCAACCTAGAGCAAATTCAGGAAATCAATTTGTAACGAAAGTACATGTTGAAACAAGTTTAACTGGCACTGCTCCTTGGACTAGGGTAATTAGTGATGCGAATGTGAGCACTTCTATAACGGATGATGGTCGTGTGCTTTTTCCAAATAGCGTTTTTGCTAAATCTATAAAAGTGATTCCTGTATCTTGGACCAATCATATCACCATGCGTTTGGGTATGCTGGTTAAACCAAATTTGAATACCTCAGATAATCTTGTCTTGCATTATAATCCTAGTATGACAGAGAGTTATCCTGGAACTGGAACAAGTTTAGTTGATTTGTCGGGTAATGGTTTAAATGGAACTATGTCAAACCTTAGTTATAATAATCCTGCATTTACTTTTAATGGAACAAATTCGCAAGTAAGTATTCCAGATAATGCAGCATTAGAACCAGGCTCGGGCAGTTGGACAATAGAAGCCTGGTTTAAACCTAAAACTATTACGGGTACATTGGTTGGAAAATATAGTAATGGCGGTGCTGGTGTAAATATATCCTATGCATTACGATTAGTTGGTGGTAATGCAATTCGTGCAGATTATAGTACAGGCGCGAATGTAATTACCACAGACAATTATACACTTACTGCAAATAACTGGGTGCATATGGTGTATGTATGGGATAAAACCAATAATAATATATATACTTATTCTAATGGTGTATTAAAGCAAACAAAAGCAATTTCAATTGCTGGTAGTATTTTAAACACGACTACAAATTTATTTTTAGGCGCATATAATGGAGGAGAATATGCCCAATATTTTGATGGACAGTTAGGTATTGTTAGGATTTATAAAAAAGCGTTGAGTGCAAGCGAGGTTCTAAAGAATTACGATGCAAATAAGTCATTGTATGGTGTTATTCAAAATGGGCTTGTTATGAATTTAGCTAGTGCGCCAGTTTCAGGTTCTACTTGGACAGATATCTCAGGTAGTGGAAATAATGCAACTTTGGTAAATACACCAACTTATACTTCTACGAATGGAGGAGGTATTACAACGAGTGGGACTTCGTATATTTCAACAGGATATAATTTGCCAAACACTTTTACAATAAGTGTGGCTGCTTCATTTAATCCAACGAACTATTGGGCAACCATTTGGGCGAATGAGAGTTGGACGGCGCAAAAAGGATTTATTGCTTATTTAAAAAATGCAACTGGAATAGACATTGGAAGTCCAACCACTCAATCTACTGTTTCGGTCAATGATATTAATTCAGTGCATATTTGGGACTTTGTTGTAAATGGCACTTCCTACACTATATATAAAGATGGCATAGCTTTTGCTACTGGAACATTTACTGCTCCAGCTGGGGGATTAAGCACCAATGGACTTTATTTTGGTGCAAGGCATAACAATGCAGGCACAAGTGCCCAAGATTATGCCCCAGGCACTTATTACAGCATGAGGGTGTATAATCGAGCGCTTAATTCAGACGAAATTAATTCCAATTTCACCTTCCTCAGGGCCACTTACGGCTTGTAAATCAATGATTGACTTCGTCATTTATTGACAACCACATCTACATTCAAGCTTTGCCAAATAATCAAGAGTGGATTCCTTGTATTGGATTCAATCTTTTTTTAAATATTATCTAACTTTGTTTCTTAATATAAACTAAATGGCAAAGCAATTTTTATTGATCATAGGGGTGTTTTTTTCAATTCAACTTATAGCACAAACAGGGATAGGAACGACCGCGCCAGATGCCTCTGCTAAGTTGGAAGTTAATTCTACTACAAAAGGCTTCTTGCCACCTAGAATGACAAGTACCCAAAGAGTTGCGATCTTAAGTCCTGCTGCGGGTTTAATGGTTTACCAAACTGATGGGGCTTCGGGATTATACTATTATACAGGAAGTGCTTGGGTTTATATTATCAATAGTAACTCTAATGTATTGTCTATTGCAAATGGAGGCACGGGGAGTAATTCAGGATCAATTACAGGATCAGGTGCATTAACATTTACAGCAGGTGGAACCAATCAAAATATAACACTTGCTCCAAGCGGAACGGGCTACACAATTATGAATAACAATGTGGGTATGGGTACCACTACGCCCATAGATCGTTTAGATGTAAGAAGTGCCATGAGTGTAAATGAAATTAAATTTAGAGGCACAGACGGAGGGGATGATTCGGATCCATATAGAATGAGAAAATTTAAAGTTGGAAGTTCAAATGAATTACAACTTCATATAAATGATGATTACGACGAACGTTTCGCAATTTATGGTAACTCCTGTGTCAATGGCGGATGTGGGGAATATAGCCCCAATTTGTACCATTATTTTCGTTCAGATGGGAATGTCTATCATGCAGGGTATGTTGGGATAGGAACAACTTCACCATCAGCGCCTTTGCACGTTTCGTCTTATGCTGTACAATATGTAAATTCATATGGCTATTTAAATCCTTCATCAACTGCTGGCAACTATACTGCCAATCAAAATATAAACTACTCCATTCAAGCTGATCAAAGAATTAGAGCAACTGAATTTAATGCCATCTCGGATAGTAGGATAAAAACGGGTATAGTTCATTTAAATACTCAAAATCAATTAGCTGATTTAAATCAACTTAAGGTGGTTAATTACTCCTACATAGATAAATTATCGAATGGGGGTAAAAGTAAAACAGGTTTTATAGCGCAAGAAGTAGAGGATGTCAATGCGCAATTTGTGAATCAATCGAGTGATTTTATTCCTTCTGTTTATGCACTATCAAAATCTGCTAGTATAACGAATGGAATATTAAATGTTTCTACAGAGAAGCCTCACGGATTACTAAAAGGCGATATAGTAAAACTTTATATTGAGGGGAAAAAAGAAATAATAAAACAAATAGAAGAGGTGACAAATTCTTTTACTTTTTCTGTAAAGGAATGGGATGCATCTACAACGAATCTATTTGTGTATGGGAAAAAAGTGACTGACTTCAGAGCGATTGATTTTGATCAGATAACCTCATTGAGTGTTGCTGCAATTCAGGAATTAAGTAAACAAGTCGATAGTCTTAAAGATGAAAATGTCAATTTGAAAAACAAGTTAAACAATGTTGTTGAAGTGAAGTTGGTCGAATTAGAAGATAAAATTAGAAGGTTGACGGCAAAATTGAATTAAACAAAATGTTTGATTGTCAATATATGTTGATCTGTATATAAGGAGTGTATTTATATTTTATTGAAGTTAAAATTTACGAACTTTAACACTTGTTTTATTTCGCTTTATCGTAACAATCCAGTAGGTTGCATAGTCGGCTTCTGACAAGTCTTTAAATCGATTTTCATTTATTAATAAATTAACCAGCTTTGGGCTCGTATTTGAGTGTCCCACAATTAGGTAGTTTTTGCGTTTATTTGAATCCAATAAGAGTTCAGTTTTTAGTAATTCTAGTTTTCTTGGGTCGTAAGTTTTTAGGTTCAAGTGAAGAGAATTAGCGAGAGGTAATACGGTCGATGTAGTTCTTTTATAATTTGTTGAATAAATCTCATTAACCTTATATTTTTTAAATTTTTCAACAATCTCCAATGCTCTATTTTCACCATTACGTGTAAGTGGTGGGTCAGAGACCATCATTGTTGAACCTGCTATTGTTGTATCTTTTTCTGCATGCCTTAAGATAATAAATGTAGATTTCTGCGCAATAATTTGAGCAGAAATAAGAATTAATGTGCCAGTAAAAAATGCAATTTTTCGCATCATAATTTATTTGTTATGTATAAATGTAGGCTTATTTATACAAAATTAAGTAAAGTTAAATTTTGTCCAAATAGGTAACTTAAACAACACAAATATTGAATAAAAACACGCTTTTATGCTTAAAAGGAAATAGTTTTTCTAGTACCTTTACTCTTAGAATCTTCAAGTTCAATGTTTAAGAGCAGACTTTTTTTTATTTGCATAATTGCTTCAATTTCTTTGCAAGCCCAAACAGGTATTGGCACAACAACGCCACATGCTTCAGCGAAGTTGGATGTGTCTGCGAATAATAAAGGATTTCTTCCTCCAAGGGTAACATTGTCAAGCACAACGGATGTTTCTACTATTCCAAGCCCAGCCGAAGGTTTATTAGTGTATAATTTAGGTTCTGTGGGTATACAAGCGGGCTATTATTACTGGAATGGAGCTAATTGGGCAACGATCGCAACTGCAACCTCTGCTGGAAATGGTGTTACATCTATGGATATGGTTAAATTGTATGGTGAGGTCCATTCAAAAGCATCAGGTAAAATAGGTAATTCAACAACAGGTTATGCATTTACTGTTCCAGTTTCAGGAAGATACCTTTTTGATTTTACTTCCTCCGCAACAACATTAAGCGGCGGTACAAATACAATTTATTTTACTGTTAGGCAAGGGACAACAGTATTAGGTTCTGATAATCAAAGTAGTTATAATAACAATGTCCATGTTGAATATAATGGTAAAGTAGAAGTGAACTTACAAGCTGGAGTTAATTACAATGTATATAACTATGCGACTTCGGGTAGTTTTGAAGGGAATGATTATGATCGTGTCTATTACAAATTAGTGGCAGGTAATATACCAGTCACTGGTCAAAGTGTGGATTATATCCAAGCATCCTTATCTGCAAATCAAGTCTTATCCTCTGCGGGTAATATTAATTTTAATGTATCATCGGGTGCAGGCATTTCATTATCCAGTGGTGGATTTAATTTAATCGCCAATAAAACTTATAAATTAGAAGCGGCCATTGGTGGATCTTCTGGTGGCTATGCATATTATGGTTGGGTAGATAATACCAATACTTTACTTGCAGGAGGAAGTATTGGCGTTGTAATGAAAGCAGGAGCAGCTTATACTGACGCACCACAAGACAAAGCAATTGTTTATTTCACACCAACTGTCAATACCACAGTTTACTTAAGGGTTTTTAGTCTAAGTGGAACATTAACTGCATATACTCCCAATGCAGCTGCTGCTTATTCAAGTACATGGGCCAACATTGCTCAAATTGGATCTTCAGCTATCATTAACCCTTGGATTTTATCAGGAACGAATACTTATAACACAACCGGGAACGTTGGGATTGGAACCGCTACGCCCAATGCATCAGCATTATTAGATTTAACGAGTACCACCAAAGCTTTTTTACCTCCCAGAATGACAACGGCACAAAGAAATGCAATTTCTCCAGTGACAGCTGGTCTTGTTATTTATAACACCACTATTAATCAATTAGAGACCTATACTGGTTCAGGTTGGAGTGCCTTATATTCTGGTAACGCATTTCACTATGCTCAATATCGAGCCAATGCAATTCAAAATGGGTTTACGGCAGATGTTACTAAGGTGAATTTCCCAACACCAGTTATAAATTCAGGAAGTATTGCAATTAGTTCTGGTAATACATTTACACTTCCTGCTAATAAAATTTACAGAGTTGATGTTAATATGGGATGGAAAGACGGTGGTTGGTGTCGATTTGGTATTTATAATGCTAGTACTGGAGCAATTTTATCCCAAACAGCACATATGGAAGGTGGGGCTGCCTCAGGTTCTGGAACAATTTCTTATTTTGTTGACGCCACTGCTGGCAGTGTCAATATTGATGTAAGATTAAAAGCAGGTGGTTGCTCATTGAATGACCCTAACAATGGAGGGACTTTCGCAACAATTACAATTCAATCAATTTTTTAGAATAGGTTGTTAAGGATTTGGCTTATCTGGTTTTAGAGTTGAATTTGTTGAAATGGTTTTTTGCCAGGTATTTAATTATTTTAATTTTTTATCTTTACGTATTATTTTTCAGTGCCATGAGGAAAAGAATATTTGCTTTACTTTTTTTTATGTCTTCAATTCATTTGAATGCACAAACAGGTATTGGGACAACTTCTCCGCATGCTTCAGCGAAGTTGGAGGTAGCTGCTACTAATAAAGGTTTTTTACCGCCAAGAGTTGCTTTGACAGGCACAAATGATCTATCGACAATTGCAACACCAGCGACAGGGTTGGTTGTTTTTAATACGGCAACAGCAGGTACCACACCCAATAATGTTTTGCCAGGCTATTATTATTATGACGGTACAAAATGGAATCAATTGGTTGATCAAAGTTCATTGAATTCTTTTAGTGGCTTTGTTCCAAATTATGCACAATCTAATGCGAGTTCCGTTACAAGAAGTACAGCGGGAGATATCATTGTTAGCCAATCCATAACAACATCTGGAAGACCTGTACAAATTATAGCCACTGGAGATGCAAATCCTGCAAATAGTGGCGCTTGGGTTCAATTACAATTGTTTAGAGATGGTACAGCCATAGGGAAAAAAGTACAAGCAGAATCTAGCTTAAATAATGAAAACATTCCCTACTGTTTAAACTTCATTGACAATCCAGCAACACCTGGAACCTATACCTATTCTGTTCGAATTGTTGGAGGGGGTAGTGGTGGATTTGGTTTTGGCGAATCGGATGGAAATCATATTACCCTTTTAGAACTTGGTGCTTGGAGTGCAGGCACTATGCCTGTTAGTAAAGGAGGTACAGGGGTGACCACTTCTACTGGGACTGGTAATACGGTGTTATCCAATAGTCCCACCTTGGAAACACCCACTATATCAAGTGGTAATACTGCGTTCCCTTCTTCAATAAATGTTACTCCAACGACCCATGCAACAAGTAAAAGAGCTGCATTGTGGTTAGATGGCTGGGGTATTATGCAAGATATTTTGGGAAATGGGACTAAGAATTTCTCTATCAGTCAAACATATGGAGGCACTTATCCTCCAAGGTTATTTATTAATACGGATGGTAATGTTGGAATTGGAACGGAGTCACCTGTTTCTAAATTAGACGTAACAGGTAATGTAAATGTAACTGGAAAAATAAATGTTTCAGATCCAACTGGCAATGTGGTGACAAAAGTTAGTGGATATGTCAATGCAGGCACATTTCTAACATTTGATAATTTAAAAGTTTCAGTAACAACCAGTGGGAATAGAGGATTGAGTATTGCAACAGTTTCTGGAAGTTTCGTATGTAATATAGCGGCCACATATGCTAATACAGGTGGAGGTAGTGGCAGTTCGGCCCGTGTGATAACATACAATACTTCGCCTTCTGGCTCGCCATTTGGTTGGCATTTTAATTCAGAAGGCGATACGGTTACTTACATAATCAATGATACTACAAATAGTAGAGTCTATCGAATTGTAATGATGATAGGGTATTCGTTTAACAATAATTTTATTTCAATGGAACGTTTGATTTAAATATATAACTAGCTGTGCAATCCTTCACATAAGCATACAAAAGTGTGCCCAAAAGAACATAAAAAAAATCTGAAATCGTATGAAATAGTTTTTTTATTTTCTAGATAAATTATTAATTAGACTATCTCTAATAATAGCCCAGCATCTATCTTTAATACCTTATGTATACCTTTTAAAAAGGCAATATCAGCCTTTCGTTTTCCATTTAATATTTCTGACACTTTAGATTTTGCCAAGCCTATTTCTTCTGCTAATCTTGATTGTGTCATTTTGTGCTCAAATAATTTAAGTTCAACTAGTTCTTCAATTCTTCTTGTTTCAAATATGATTAATGAAATTAATCTATATTGATTCCCTTTGATATTGAAAACATATCGGTTTTTACCCACGGCATCTGTTGAATTAAAGCCACTTTTTAATTCATGAAAGTTTCGCCAATCGATACTTTTAACTTTTTAAGTACCAACTTAGTAATGCTTCTTTACTTTTTTTATGCTCATCCGCTCAATCAAGCAAGCTTGTATTTGAAAGGGATTGTCGGCTTCGTTGCACTTCGCCGACTTCCCACCGCATTGAGCTAACTCAAAGCTCCTAACCAAAACACTTCGTGTTCTGGTTGCTTTTTTGCTTCTCGTCTGCTTACGTGAGCGAGCTCCCGACGCAGCCTTAAAACAAAAAAGCTCCGACTTGCGTCGGAGCTTTGTGATCCCGCTGGGACTCGAACCCAGGGCCCATACATTAAAAGTGTATTGCTCTACCAACTGAGCTACGGAATCTGACCCTTTTCCCTTTTGAGGAGTGCAAAAATAGGATAAATTGAAATAAACCAAATAAAATGTCAACTTTATTTTAGGTCTAAATATCTCCTAAGTAATTCATCTTCAAATAACAATTACTTTTGTACAAACACATTTTTATGGCATCATTTGAAAACAAAGTAGTGGTGATAACGGGAGGCTCTGATGGAATTGGAAAAGCCCTGGTAGCGCAGTTCTTAGCGATGGGCGCTAAGGTGGCTACTTGTGGAAGAAGTCAGGATAAATTACAATTATTAGCAGCACAATATCCAGGGGCAAGTTTGTTTTTAAAGGGCGTAGACGTGAGTAAGGAACAAGAATGTGAACAATTTATTACAGATGTAGTGGCTGCATGGGGGCAAATAGATGTCTTGATCAATAATGCAGGAATCAGTATGAGGGCATTGATCACAGAGACAAACACAGAGACTTTGAAACAAGTGATGGATATTAATTTTTGGGGTACAGTTTATACGACGAAGGCGGCTTTGCCTGCAATTTTAAAGCAAAAAGGTGTGATTGTTGGGGTGTCTTCTATTGCAGGATATCGAGGATTGCCAGGAAGAAGTGGCTATTCTGCGTCTAAATATGCACTAAATGGTTGGTTGGAGGCTATTAAAACGGAGTTATTACATACAGGAACACATGTGATGTGGGTTTGTCCTGGATTTACGAGTTCTAATATCCGCAATGCGGCATTGAATAAGGATGCAAAGGCACAAGGGGAGTCGCCGATGGACGAAGGGGCAATGATGAGTTCCGAGGAATGTGCAACCCACATTATAAATGCCATAGAAAAACGTAAACGTACCTTGGTGCTTACTTTCACTGGCAAGCGAGCCGTATTCATGAATAAATTTTTCCCAGGATTAGCGGATAAATTGACTTTTAATTTCTTTTTTAAAAACGGCCAATTGATTAAATAATTCAGAAAGATTTAATCAATTGATTTTCATGTAAAAAATAGCAGTATTGGTATAATATCTCGCCTAATATTTCGTTATTGATTTAATATGCCATTAATAACTTTAACATCGGATATTGGCCAAGAGGACTTCATCATTGGTGCTGTTAAAGGGCAAATATTGTCAACCATTCCTGGTTGCATTGTATCAGATATTACGCATTATTTATCAAGTAAAAATTACCAACAAGGCGCTTATATTTTTAATAACGCTGCAAAGTATTATCCTGCTGGCACGGTGCATGTGGTGATGGTGAACGCTTTTCAGCATCCTGCAGATCATTTACTATTTGCACAATACAACGGGCATTATTTTATTACTCCAGACAATGGTTTTCTAACAATGATGTTGGGTTTGAAACCAAAAGAAATTGTAAGGATCGATTGTAAAGGCGCGAATACTTTTATTCAAATGACCGAGCGCATGGTTGAATCTATTGCGTATTTCTTTGCTTCTGGAAGTTTAGAGGAAGCAGGAGAGCGCACAGATACCATTCAAGAAATCTATCCAATGCAACCTACATTGGGGCCAGATTGGATGGAGGGACAGATTTTATTCATTGACCAGTTTGAGAATGTGGTGGTGAATATCCGTAAGGAAGAGTTTGATTTTCATGCCAAAGGAAGGGCATTTAAGATCGTATTTACCCGAAATGAAACCATTGAAACCCTCAGTCAAAACTACGGATCAGTGCCTGTGGCTGATAAGATGGCTTGGTTCAATTCAGCTGGTTATTTAGAGATTGCCGTTAGAGGGGGAAATATGGCAGGCTTATTTGGTTTGAGCAAATACGATGAAAACCAGTCTAGTAAGCAGCG
>JACCEA010716582.1_pt1 | contig 12810 bp, 12 predicted proteins | sample 7449851 | NCBI WGS metagenome assembly JACCEA01 (sample SAMN15323453, study PRJNA562643) | freshwater metagenome | isolation source: river surface water | place: USA:Blue River Watershed | collected 2017-08-18 | reverse complement strand
TATTCAAGATGTTGAAATTATTTATACGGATATCCAAAAAATTCGTAAACCACCTACACAATCTTCTTGGTGGTTTTAAAACCAAAATTCATTAAGTATTGGAAAATATTGTGAAATATGTTGAATATCCCCAAGTTGATTATTTTCACATAAATTAAGTACTTGTAATGATTTAATATCATATAAACTGGTTGGTAAATTGTTGATTTGATTATGTTGAGCATGTAAAATATGTAAATTTTGTAAATTCCCAATACTATTTGGCAAAGAAACAAGTTGATTAAAAGATGTATCAAGTATACTAATATCAGTATTAGGTAAAAATTCATATAAATTTACTAATTCATTATGGCTAATATCTAATCGTCTTAAGTTTATTAAATTTGTCATAGTCTCGGGTAAATTGACGAGTTTATTATTGTTTAACCATAATTCCCTCAAATTTGAAAGTGTTCCAATAGAAGTGGGTAAATTAGTTAATTGATTAAATGACAAATCTAATACTTGTACTTGCCAATTATTATCAAACATATCATCAGGAAGAGATGACAAATTTAATCGTGATAAACTAATAACTTGTTGGTTTTTATAATCTGATGGTAAATTGTCCATTTTTAAAATATTGACAATCTTTTAAAAATGAATTTGTTATATTTATTGTAAATACATTATTAAATACCGTTATCAAATTGATGATGCAATTATTACTAAAATTGATTTCTTGTATATCAGTTGTACAAGCAACACTTGTACAACTTGATTCAAGATTGATATGGAAATTTACTAATGATTCGTCACAGATTATCAATACAATAATTTATGATACGAAAATGTATACTACAGGTATAGTTTATTCGGATAAACGAAAAACATTGACAAGTTTTGCAAATAATACAGAAACGTTAGTCGCAATTAATGGTGGTTATTTTGATTTTGATCCAAATACAAATTATTCTGGTGGTGTTACAAAATTACGTATAAATAATCAAGATATTGTAACTGCAAATTTAATCAATGATACTACTTATACGAGTGCGGTACTTGCTATTAAAGAAAATGGACGTGTATATATTTTAAATAGTTTAAATCCAAGAGCACAATTGTATCCAACATTTTTATTTTCAGGTCCATTATTACTTTATAATTACAAGGTCCAAAATTTCGAAAATACAAAATGGAATAATGCTAAAAATCCTCGAACAGTGATATGTACCACAAAAAAATCAAATGTTGTCAAGTTTATTGTAATCGATGGACGATATCCAGGTGCAGAGGGGATGACAATACCTGAATTAGCAAATTATCTTTATACAGTAGGTTGTAAAAATGCAATCAATTTAGATGGAGGAGGTTCATCGTCACTGTATATAAAAGGTTTAGGTATTGTAAATAATGCAGTGAAAAGAAGTATATCAAATGCTATAATCATTTCTTAACTTGTACAATTTTCTTTTTAATTTTTTGCACACCCTTTTTATTTTGTGATAGATTTTTGACAACAAGTGCTGGTAAATTTGGATTTGATGTAGTATCAATTAATGGAAAAACTTTAAATATAGGTATATCATAAGGTTTAAATGTATATACTTGAGTAGATATCGTTGTATTTGTTGTATAGGGTACATGTTGTACATGTATTATAGGTTTTTTAGGACCACCACTAATAAATTTGTCTAATGTCATATTGTCGACAATGGATAATAAATATTTTATCTGATTCTTTGCGTCATCGAGAACAAATTGTTTGAAATAATCTATTGTCAAATTTTTTTGTTTATATTCATCACTTTGAACTGCTTCTTTCAAACTATTGTATATTGTACCTGAAGGAGATATAAATTTATGTTTTAAACTTGTTATAGGACCACCTTCCATATCATAATTTGTTGTCCATCCAATATGTTGAAAATATCTTTGGAAAACACTACGTTGTTTTTCATAATCTAATTGGTAAAGATAATTTTGAATATTATTTAATACTGTTGTAATTGTTTCAGTTGATAAATATCGTAATGCAATTAATGTATCATCTGTGACATTTAGTGTATAAAATCCTTCACATGCTGCAACAATATGCAATAATAAATCATGATGAAATGTATTTACAAGTGTAAAATTAACATCTGCCATACTAGGCCATGCAAATGTGGTTTTAAATAAGTTAGTACCTATAACTGGATGTGTGTGAAAATTATAAACTCCTTTAGGTGGTAAAACTGCTAAAAATTCCTCTGTTCCTTGATTTATATTTTTAACATCAACTAATTCTTGATATTCAATTCCAAGTGGATTATATTTATCAGATGGCTGCGGATAATGTCTATCATATGTAAATGAACCACCTATTTCATATGGCAAATGACCATATTTTTTAAAAATATTATGTATAAAATCAGGTTTAATACAAACAGTTAGAGGTGTTGTTTTAGTTTTTGCACAATTCCATGCTAGTTCTACAATTTTTTGATTGTAAAATTTTGTAAATACATTAGCTTTATTTGTATATCGTTTAACAAGTTGTACAAAACCATTTGGATGTGCGATACCTAATGGAGTTCGTATATTAAAAGACGTATAATATATAAAACCTAATTGTAAATAAAATTTAATCAAATTTTTAAATATATTTTCATTTGTATTTGCATCTACTCCAATCCATACATATTGATAAAATTTTTGTAAATTATCAAGTAATATAGTCATCATTTCTGATGCATAACCTTTATTACGTGCTAATAATGATGTGCACAGAGAATAAATTTCATAATGACTACCTGTTTTTGGTAAAATAACTACAGCAGATGTACATATACTATTATTTTTAATACCAACAACTCCATAAGAATATATATTTTGAGATTGTATTTTCATGTTTTGAAATTTACATTGTCCTTGTAATTGTGTAAATTCAGAATAATAATTCAATTCATGTTTATATATGGGTATATTTAATGGGGGATTTGTCAATAATAATGGAAATATAATAACATTCATATTTATTATTAGAATATTTCCATTATTGATAAAAACATTGTATCCTGTATATCTTGGATATTTCCACACGTATTGAGGTATACTGTTAAATCGGTTTTTTCTGTTATTGTAATTATATGATGAAGTGTTTCACAATTTGATATGTTTGTTTTATATTTTTGACAATATGGTACAATATATGCATTTGTTTTACAATATTTTTGTGAAAATTTTAATTCAACTTGTAATGAGTTTGACACTAACAATTCTGAAGTGTGTGGACAATTAATATTTGAAAAATTAGTAACTTGTAAACCACATTCAATTTTATATACACCATATCGTTTAGGAAATGTTATCTCTGTGTTGTGTATTTCAAATCCGTTATTTGCTATATGAAACCATGGCAATATTGTATATTCTTTTTGATTTGTTGCATATTGAAAATTTTTATCGATTTTTGCATATAAAAAATATCGTGGCGAACTATAAAGTGTTGGACCTTTTGGACCTATTATTCCTTGTGGACCTTGTGGTCCTTCTTCACCTCTGACACCTATTCTTCCTATACAACCTTTTGGGCCATTATCTCCAATATGACCTTGTAAACCTCTTATACTTTTACCTATTTCACCTGTTGCCCCTATTTCTCCTATTTCACCTTTATAACCTTTTAAACCAGCTATATTTGGTCCAGTTGGTCCAGTTGGGCCAAGTATATTAGAAGTAATTGATAACTCACCTAAATGTCGATCGTCAACATAAACATCACCGTAATTATTAATATAAAAATTTAATTTAGTTTTTGGTTCAACATGTAATATTACCATTTAATAATCATATTAACACTTATTAAATAATTATATTAAAATATGTAATAAAAATGAGTAAAAATTGTTTATGTGATACTGGTCCAACAGGTTTTCCGGGTTTTATTGGTAATGTTAAAGGACCCCAAGGACAATATTTAACTGTTGGTACTATTCTTGAAAATAATAATTTAATCGCTACATTTACTGATAATAGTACTGGACAAGTAGGATGTTGCCAAAATACTATTAATATTTTCAATTCATCGAAACACACTAAAGTTACAACCGGTATTGTAAATAATCAAGGTATTATGACTGTACAATATCAAAATTATTCAACTGGACAAGTTGGATGTTATTGTATTAGTGGTTATACTGGACCACGTGGAACAGGAGGGTCATTTAATTTATTAAAATATCAAAATAATGTTGGTATAATATCAGGTATTATACAAAATAATATATTAGTTTTCAACAATTCAATTTATGGAACAGGCCAAATTGGTTGTGATTGTCCAACTGGTTCTATTGGAGTTACTGGCGATAATGGAAGTTTTGAAAAAATTACAAATATATATTCATCTCATATTTCACGTGGTCAAGTTACTGGCGATGTTGCTATCGTATTTTTTAATGATGGTACTGTTTATCCAATTGGTTGTGATTGTCCAACTGGACCAACTGGTTCAACTGGATTACCGAATACATTTCCAAATCTAATTGGTCCAGATGATAACTTGATTGTAGATGGAAATATTAATCGTGGTAATGTGTTGATTGTTAATTATAACGATGGTACAACTGGACAAATAGGATGCGAATGTTCAACAGGTGAACGAGGTGAAACTGGCATTACTGGCATGACTGGATACACAGGTAAAACTGGTATAAGAGGTAGTCGTGGTTATAGTGTTACCGGTCCAACTGGTAATACTGGTTCAACTGGTAGACGAGGTGAAACCGGTGTACGTGGTGCAACTGGAGAAACTGGTTATACTGGGAGAACTGGACCAACTGGTAGACAAGGTCAAACTGGTTTTACAGGTGTACAAGGTGAAACTGGTTCAACTGGTCCGACTGGTTCTACTGGAAGCACCGGGTTAATTGGTGATACTGGACCAACTGGGGTATCAAATACATCTACAGGCAATACAGGTTCTACGGGTTATATCGGAGCTACCGGTGAAACTGGTTCAACGGGAATAACTGGTGTAATTGGAATTAGTATTATTACGGGTAAATTAGGAACTACTGGTTCGACAGGGTCAACTGGTTCAACTGGTTCAACTGGTAGAACTGGCCCAACTGGTTCAACTGGTCCAACTGGTTCAACTGGATGGACAGGAGTAACTGGATGGACAGGACGAACAGGTTCTACCGGTCCAACAGGAAGTATTGGTGATATCGGAGTAAGTGGTGTAACTGGTTCAACTGGAAAAACTGGTAAGATTGGTAACACTGGTTTAGGTATAACAGGAATAACTGGCCCAACAGGAATAACAGGGCCAACTGGTATTTATATTGGGACAGGTATTTTTGGTCCAACTACTTTTGGACCAACTTATTTACAAACATTGAATTTGTTGCGACAACCTTACAATTATTATCCAGTTCATTTTGGTAATAATATTGATTCTTCGCCGTATGTTACTTCAATTGTTTTAGGTAAACAAATGAATGGAAATATTCAATATGATAGTACTGTTGCAATTGGTAACTGCGCGATGCAAACTAATAGTCAACAATACGCTATAGCTATAGGTTATAAAGCTGGTGAAACAGATCAAAGTACACGTAGTGTAGCAATTGGAAATCAAAGTGGTTCATCACTGGGTGCAAATAGTATTAGTATATTAAATTTACATACACAATCTGATATGACTGTAAATATTGGTCATAGTAATAATAGTTTAACACAAGATGTTGGTTCAGTAAGTATTGGAAATTTAACATCAAATATTCAACGTTATTCTGTAAATGTTAGTGCAAATAGTACAAATGATGTTGCTTCATTTAGTGTCAATATAGGTAATTATTGCTCTGCAGCTACAGGAGGAATAAATATAGGTACACGTGGGGGAAATATATCACCAGGATATTATAACATTTCAATAGGTGCTCTAGCTGGATATATACGAACAAATGTTGCTGGTATTGCTATAGGTGGTGCAGCTGGTTATATAGATCACGGATTTGGTTCTGTAAGTATAGGATATTCATCGGGAGAAACTAATTTTGATGATTATGGAGTTTCTATAGGTAATTCGGCAGGTTTAAATAATGGTCAAACTAATTGTATTTGTATCGGAGAAAATGCTGGTTCATATAATTGCGGAACAGGAGCTGTCGCTATTGGATATAATGCTGGATTTACTGGTTTAACAAATTATTCAATCGCGTTAGGTGCAAATGCAAATCCATCTGGTACAAATTTAAATACATGTATTATAAATGCATCTGGATTAACATTAAATCCTATAAGTAATAATGCAACATTTATTAATCAATTGGCTAATAAAGGTTCAGGTATTCCAACTGGATTTTATCGAGTACATTATAATACAACAACAGGAGAATTAGGTTACATTTTATAATTTTATAGAAAATTTATTCCCAGAATATTGAATTTTGTCGTCATCAAGTAATTGTTGAATTTCATTATTTGTAATACCAGGTATTACATTTAATCCTTGAATCACTGGAATATCATGATACATTATTTGATTATTTTTTACACTTGTTGCTAAAGCATTTAATACATTTACAACATGTTGAGTAGTGGGTTTACCATCATATACAGGTGGTTTAAAATTGGGTGGAGATAATTGATATGTTTTGCTATCAACATCATAATAAATTAAACCTGTTGTAAATAATGCTTGTATAGCAACATTTTCTATATTTGTTACAATGGGGGCAATATGTTCTAATATAGATGTATTATCAAGTGTTATTTCACCATTATCAGTTGGCGGTGTCGGTTCTAATTCGTTCAATTGTTTTAATAATTCTGTATAATTTGACACTTGAGGGGGTGGAATCGGGTCTATTGCAATATATGGTGATTTTGTTGTCCCAGGTGGTTGTGTTGTCCCATATGGTTGTGTTGTTCTAGATGGTTGTGTTGTCCCATATGGTTGTGTTGTTCTAGATGGTTGTGTTGTCCCCGGTGGTTGTGTTGTCCCAGATGGTTGTGTTGTCCTAGATGGTTGTGTTGTCCCAGATGGTTGTGTTGTCCCAGATGGTTGTGTTGTCCCCGGTGGTTGTGTTGTTTCTGATGGTGGTGATTCATCAGTTTTAGGTTTAAATGCGAAATATAAACCAATTCCACAACCAATCAAAAATATTATCGCTAATACTGCCATAATAGCAAGTTGTTTGTTTTCCATTTTTTTTATGGTTAATAAAAAAAATTTATGGTTAATTATGTAAAAATGAAATATTTAATTTCTATATAAAAGAAATTAAATACTACAACGATGACGGAACAACAAGTTATAATATATAATGGCATACGAGGTGAATCGTTTAAGAATTTAATAACAACAATTCTTAAACGAGGTAAAGTAACTACATCGATAATTAATACAATATTAGACGATGAAGGTATTAAATTGTGTGAGATTGCTTTTACACATCCTTCTGTAGATACGGATTTAAATTACGAATATTTGGAATTTTTAGGAGATAGTGTTATCAATACAGCAATTGTTTGGTATATCAGTAAACGTTTTGAACATCTTAAAGGGAGTAAAGGAGTAAAAGTGCTTGCAAGATTAAAGATTAATCTAATCAGTAAAAAAAGTTTTTCAAAATGTGCACAAAATTTAAATTTGTGGGATTATATTTCATGCAGTGAAACTATTCGAGCAACTTGTAAACGTAAGGTATTAGAAGATGTATTTGAAGCTCTTTTTGGTGCAATTACATTTTTAATGGATTCTAAAATATATCAAGGAAGTGGATATGCAGTTGTTTATGCTATTGTTAGCAATTTATTCGATGAGATGGATATTTCATTGAAATATGAAGATTTGTTTGATGCTAGAACTCGTATTAAGGAACTTTTTGATTTTTATAAAGATATTGGTGAACTTCAATACAATACTGTAAAAGATAATGCAGTATTTCATACTCAGGCATTTTTAATTAAACCAGATCAAACAAAAATTTTATTGGGAAGTGGTTCTGCAAATACAAAAGTAGATTCTATTCATAATGCTTCTCATCATGCTATTAATATTCTTAAAACTATGGGTTATGATAAAAAAATAAATGTTGAAGAATATGGTTATGAATAAATGATAATTACGAATCCGAATGCAATTAATTGCACTCAATCTACCGAATGTAACATTTCTTGTTCTTCTTCAGTTAAATCAGAAAATGACAAACCACTTTGTAATGACCTTTTAATCGATTCAACTGATAGACAAGATTTTGGTAATTCTTCAGAATCATATAATTCACCGGTTTCAAAATTTATAAATTCATACATATCTTTTCCTTTTCGAGCATATTCAGCTTGAGCTTCTGGGGTTAAATCATTAAACATTTTAAGAAATGGATTGTGTTCATCGAAAAATGACATTTTATTAAATTTATTGTATTCTTAAATTTAATAAAATTTTAAACTTGTCTGACTTGGCGAACCCATCCTTTATTTTTAACATCAAGATATACATCAGATAAATAATTAGGATATTTTGGCTTTTTCAATGGTCTATATTCAAATACCCATACTGGTTTATCTTTGTCGTAAAACATTTGAAGTTTTTCAACTTCATTGTAATGAAGTCCTTCTTCGTTAATAACAGCATCAAATTTATCAACTATATCTTTAATCATATCAAGTGAATTTTTCCAAATGACTATTAACCCCATTTTATGTGCTGTATCTGCAATCCAGGTATTGTAAGCTACACCATCAGCATAGGTTGCTTTTGGGTCATGATGATGTAATTCAGTGTTGTCTAATTCAAATCCATCAAATCCTTTATTTTTAATCATTTGAAAACGTTTTTTCATGACTGGTTTTAATAATGTCCATACACTGGCATTTAACCATTTTTCCCCAGGCCATCCATCATAATTTTTTCCAATTGTTTCTTTGGGAAAATCATTCTTGTCTGGGCGCCAATTTTCCCAAGAACCTGTTGATAGATATCCAGTTACGATATGACCATCTTTTTTGTATTTTTCTACATCTTCTGGTTTTGCATCAAAACCATCCAGATGAATAACTTTTTGACCACTTTCTTTAGTGTCTTTATGTGAACCTGTATTAGACCAGGCCAAATTTAATATTCTTGTATCTTTCTTTAACATTTATTTATGAATTAAATAAATTTTTTACCAATTTTCCTTGTAAACAAGGTATAGGATTATGACCTACTCCAGGGAAGGTTTCCGATTGTACATTTTTAGCGTTCAAAGATTGTAAATGTTTAAAATAATTGGTCATTCTTTCAAAACGATTTAAACCTTGTGCATTTGCCCCACAACTTTGATCGAGTTGACCATTTTGAGTATCTGCTTCACCGCAAAGTAAAATTATATTGCGTGATAATATATTTTGTTTAATTGTAGGTGCAGTTATTTTAGCTGGATAATCATATAAATTATCTAATCCATAAATATAACGATTGGCTGAACCACACGAATTTGATACTGGTCTTTCATTGGTTAACCACAAATATGTAGACCCAGCAATTGGAATATATGTAATTTTCGCATCTGAAACTAAATCTGGTAATACTGAACATCCAGCATAACGAGATAGACACTGACCACCTCCAGAATGACCAGCTAATATAATATTTTTACACGAAAAATTACTTGATAGTTGTCGTGTTATTGCATCTAACCATTCAAATGAACTTATTTTTACATTGTTTGCAGAATATTTTCCACCAACCCAATCGTAATCAGCAGCCCAATAACATTCATCATCACCAGAAACTTCAGATTTTAATGGAAATTTAACAGAAAAAACAAGTGTATTTTTATTTCTTCCAATTGAATTATTTGCCATACTAAAATATCCAGTCATATTTCTATCAATACCATGAAGTAGTAAAAATATATTTTTAATCGATGTATTTCCACTACTTGTCAAATCAGTATTAGACATTATTTGTAATTTTGCATTATTTGTAATAGCAAAATATAAATTATTGGCAGTTTGTTTTTGAAAAGTTACAACTGTATTTTTATCAACATTTGCATAAAATATAGGTTTAGTTGTTCGTTTACGATAATATAAAAATAATAAAGATAAGATTATATAAAATGTAAAAATATACTTGTCTCGCATGTAATGATTATAATGAATATAAAATAATATACAAAATGACAATAAAAGTAATTGTACAATCATATTTTATTTATTGTATATTTTACAAAAATGAATCTAGATAGATAAGTAATTTGATTAAAATATCATTTATTGAATGTCGTCAAAAATGACGTCAAACCTTGAAAAACAGATTGCCGATTTGGAACTTCAACTAGCTAAATATTTAAACTTGTTGTAAAATCATACACACAATATAACCAACCTGACACGGTACAGCATTACCAATCATTTTATATACACAATCTTGAGATTTACATTTATTGAAATAATTATCGGGAAATCCTTGCAATTTTTGTGCAACATCTTTAGTTAAATTTATAGTATTACCGTTATGCAAGTATATATAATACATGGAATATCTACATACTATAGTATAATATGGTTCTTTGGGGTTATATTCTCGTATAGTTTCTTTTTTGTTAAAAGATTGTGATAGTTTAGATATAGGTTTACCGCTACTAAATCGATAGTCATCATTGGTCATAGACTAGGGATTCACCGTTGTATATACCATCGGATGATATATAAATCAGTTTTAACGTCTGTGTAGCTCCACCCGGCATGAATGTTTCATACACAACGCATGTGCATCATACACATAAAGATAGAACGTGCACTTCCATCGTCTCTACCTATTTTATGTTTACAATTTGAACACTCATAAATTTTATTACTTCCCATGTATTTTAGAGTTCCACAGTTAGTACACGTTTGTGTAGTGTAACTCTCATCAATTTTTAATACATGAGATAGTTGTCTAGCTTTAGATTCTAATCGTGTTTTAAATTTGAAATGCCCCCAATTTAACATTTCCAATTTTGTTTTCTTATTTAATTTTGAACTTGTAACCATTTCACTTGTTTTAAAAGGTGGTAAACCGATTACTTTATAATTCGAAACCAAATATGATGCACATTTATAATGCATATCATTTACCAGATTAATCCACCGTTTTCTTATTCTGTATCTTGCTTTTTTATGAGAACGATTTTTCACTATCTTTTTATCTCGCAGAGATTGCAACAACTGCAATTTTGTTATAAGTTTGTTGTAAATATCTTTTTTATACTCAAAAGAAATCAATCGTTCGGCATCATATAACGATAATGGTTTTCTTACACCTGGATCTATAGCACCTGCTCCTCGTTCGTATGAAAAAGCTGATACTTCAGATTTGTATGGTACTATAAGATACCATTGTCCATATTCATATTTGATTTTACATTCTTGTTCCGGTTTTTTACCTATATATTGTTCTACAAATTGTCTATCACTTTTATTAACTAAAATATGTGGATTAGATACATTTGCTTTCTTTAAAACAGAAGGAAATAGTTTAATATATTTTCCATTTAAAATAGATTGCACTTGATTTTCAATATGAAAAGCAGGGTCGTTTTTATACTTTCTATACCTCATTTTAAACGAAGCGATATTTCCACATTTTAAATTTTCGAATGCTGCTTTTCTCCCTGTACAATAATCTTTTATGGCTCCAGCTCTTACGACTTTAGGTACTTTTTTAACCCAGCTATTCAATTCCGGGTTGGGTATAGTATTGATAATGGGACCATTGAGAATTTTATTGCCGGTTCTACCATCAACAATAATATGACCTCCATTAATCATATGACCTTGATACAAACCTTGATTTAAAACATATTTATTTGCTCTTGTGACAATATTTTCGTTCACAAATTTTTCTCGTAAATCAAACTGTGACATGTTTTTATCTTGTTCAGAACATGTCACAGTTTGATGATAAACTACTTTATTATAAATACAAATAGTACCTGCAATCCAAGTTTTAAATTGTTTGGTAATAGATTTATTTGGATAAATCCGTACTTTTCTTGTTCTTTGAACTACATTTGATTTTTCTTTTTCGTCTCCCATTAATTTTACAAGTGTAGACATGGAGGATATGGAGGACATCAAAGACGAGTTGTTCTTCAAATCCAATGTTGTCTCTGTTTTTTTGATTGTGAACCACGAGTTTGCATCCACATAATCTGAACAACTGTTCAAGTAAATCGGTAGAGAATCTGGCGATTCGATCAATGTCGGTAACCACAATTTCTGAGACATTTCCTTGTAAGACTGATTCCAATATGGTTTTGAACCCCTTTCTATACCAGTTAATACCTGACCCAACATCAGATACCAATTCGTGGTCTGGATAATGAAATCGGAGGAATTCAGATTGTCTATCAAGGTCGTCCAACTGACCTTTTGAGCTGACTCTACTGTAACAGATTTTTCTTTTTTGAGTAGTATGACGACTCCTACCAATATTGTTATATATATCCGATTGATTATATGTTCTTTGTCCTGTTGAGCGCCTAATAACTCGGATCTTATTTTGTTTATGCCACCTACGAAGTGTGACAGCTGAAACACCTGCCAACAGCCGAGCTTGTCTAGAATCAATATAGATTTCTTGGGAACTGTCGGTTTCGGTATACGTGGTACAATTTTCTTGGTTATCATTATTTTCTTGTTTTTTTTATTCATAATACTCTTACCAATCGTTCCTGTTTTAAGAACAAACCTATTGGTATCGGGATTTAAAATATATCGTTCATCTTGTTCTTTACTCATGTATATATTTATATATTTATTTGACAATACATATTTTTAAATTCATTTTTACACGAACAATACTTT
>JACCEA011357861.1_pt1 | contig 12813 bp, 8 predicted proteins | sample 7449851 | NCBI WGS metagenome assembly JACCEA01 (sample SAMN15323453, study PRJNA562643) | freshwater metagenome | isolation source: river surface water | place: USA:Blue River Watershed | collected 2017-08-18 | reverse complement strand
TCCATAGCGTTACAATCTTTCAGAGGCCAAAAAGTAGTAAGAGAATTGATGTATTACTGTAGGCCTTTTAATTCTAATAATACCAACAAATAAGCACTCTCGTTTTCGGTTTAAATAGCATTATCGGTTAAACTCTAAGATTTAAAAGATAGGAAAACAATAAAATTATGGTTTTCGAGGTTTTAGGGATTTGGATCTGGAGGTCTAAGGAAGCCAAAAAGCAAAATTTCCCAAATTCTCAAACAAAAAGCAATGAAATAAGACATAGATTATTACAATATTGTTGATTTTAAGCTTAACCGATAATGCTATTTAAACCGAAAACGAGAGTGTGTTTGGTCCTGTTTTTATACTTACAAATTTCCCATATGCAATAAATAAATGGTATAAGACTACGATGATTTGATTCAAAGTATATTGCGGGATTGAACATTTGGTGGGCGAGTGAAGTCGTTGAAGGGTCCATAACCACTCGGCTACCAACCTTGACGTCGCATCATCATGAGGTTCAAGCCAACTAAACGTCTTAATGTTTTCATAATCACCATAGCACTTTGTCTTGTTGTTAGTATAATCACAATCTTGCATCCAGATAATGTCGATACGTATCAGAATTCGCCCGTCTCCATCATTGCACCTTCTTCAACTTCAGTGACCTCATCGTCATTTTCCTTCCTGCCCCCGACAGCTAAAACAAAGACCCTCTCCCCTATGAAAATATGCAAATATATAATTGTATTACAACAAAGCCCAGTCCAACCGAAATCACAATTTCAACGACTCAAAGCGATTGATGAAACTTGGGGATCATGGATATCGGACAGCAAAACCACTTGTATGGTTGCTATTATATTGTCGTGTCCCATTCCAGGCTCAAACGGCTTTATTGCAAGTGGAAGGAATAAAATTATCTTTCAAAATATGGATGTCATTTTACTCTCTCAAGATCAACCTTGCAACACAGACGAAAAGATATCAGCGTTTCGAAATTTAGCGGAAACGATGCTATTATTATCGATGAATTACCCTTTTGCCGAATTCTTTACTCTTGCTAATGATCACTCATTTTTTATTGTCCCCAATTATGATGGATTTATTTCATCTCTAAATAATTCAGATACACTTTTCTATACAGGCAATCATTTGTCTCTTCCTCGTGGTGGAGAGGATGTTCACTTTGCATCTGGTGGAGGAGGTATTACAATATCTAATGATGTTGTACATCTGACAAATTTTGTATGGGTGCTTCAAGGCAAGAGTCCATACTTATCTAGAATTTTGCTAAATTTGTCAGCTCAACGGGGTCCAGATGATGAAGCCAATTCTGAGCAATCTCAAATAGCAAATTCTAAAATGGTTTTACGTGGAAAATCATACTATAAAATTTTTGAATTTTTTCAATCATGCAAAGAAAATATGAGATTAGATCTTCTGGTTACGGAAATATCATCACTGACAATCATTTGTCATCAACCAAAGCAGAGTTCTACGATAACGTACACATTATTAACGAGCGAGAATCAATCATCATGGACATTCACCTTGCTGAAAGAAGAAATGTTTTGTTTCGCACACGATAAGTGGTCACAAGATAATCCAGGTGATATTCAATTATCCTTTTTTTATTTGAATGATAACCTTGGTACATCGTATTTACCAGGTATTATTTTGGCCAGTTGTTTACAAAAGTTGCTGAAATTGAAGTTTCGCGATAGTTTTTCCGATGAAATATATCGCATTCCCTCAAAGAATCAGCAAGAAACATCTCGTGATTGTTCTAGTCATGAATTGATTGGAGAGTTGTTTAATGTTTACGGTCCTGTGCGATTGGTAAGGAAAATGTTTATTTTTTCCATATTGGGATTACTAATTACCTTTAGTTAAAACGAGATTATGATGAATGGTATTTTGATCGAAAACGAGATGTGTTGCCAAATATTATGGACACATGTCGAGATAAGGAACAAGAGTATTATAAATATTCTTTTGGAGTAAATTTGGTTAGTTTTCATTATGTTGATAGATATGAAGCTGCAATATTGTATAAGTATTTAGCCAAATCTAGTTCAAACTTTGGCAATGTTGCTAATTTACTGGCTCAGTGGCCTAATACATCAGAGACGATTGGACCATACTCTGCTAGACTCATTAAACAAGACGATGCACGTCGATTATGGCAGTTGTTGAGGGACTTGAATGCAAAGTTACATACAATGGAATCAAATTCAAATAAGATAGAATGATTTAATGAAATTAAAAATATTCAGATAAATTCATTGTCATTACTAGCATTTAGGTAGGATGCGTTATAATTAGACATCAATGATTTCTATATTAACTCGACTTGCCTTTTCCTGCAATACTAGAACTTTAACAAAGAATAAAAAAATGCTCAGAAACTCCAGAATCATCATTACTGCGTCTAATGAAACGTAGATAAAAATATTATCAAACTCCAGTAAGCGATCAACCAACGCAATTATCAAAGGAATAATTTGCAACCAACTGATGGTCTCAAAAATACCAACGGCATCGTTATACACATCGATAATTGCACTTGATGATTCTTCAATCTGTCTTGCAAAGGTTCTTGGCGAAGAAGGAGGAGAAGATGAATTTGCTTCATGTCTTGCTAGATCGATAAAGAAAAGTTGAAGAGCAATAACAATCAAAGCCCAAATATCATGACACAACATGAACATACGTCTAATGAACAGTGAACAAACAATTGAAATTCCTGCAAGGATACTCGCATATCGAAGGCCTTGTTCCAAAGTTAAATGTTTTATATTACAAAAGTTAAAGCAGAAGTGGCTCAGGCCGAGAACATTTGCAATGAAGTATAGTTGATGCAATTCTCCAAACATAGTCATTAAAACGCTCAGTCTCCCGACAACCATTTCCAAACAATTTCCCGGCACTTCATCAGTATATGGGCGTCCTGAGAAATATAAGACATCCGAACATATTTCAAGCAAAAGGATACAATTGACAATATAGTACAGTGGACGGTAGACTCGTTTCAGTTTGTTACTCCCAAAGAATACCAACACCAGCGAACAAACAACTATTGCTGAAAAGGCGTGATATTCGAACAATACTCGATTTCGTCGATCCTCATCACCATAAGAGCATTTGTTGAACAAAACCATTTGATCATGCAGGTATATTTACGCAAGAAAAGTTGAATGAATTAAACACAAATGGAATACCAAATAGCACTTCTTGTTGTTGCTGCTGGCGGCCGCCTGGGGCGCGGGTTATGCTGGGATTTGCTGGGAATAAAAACAACATTTTGGACTACATCCACTTTTACGTCTTTTGGAAATTTCGGGTTTTTGTGTATCTAATTGTAATACGAAGTACGGTATATAATAAGAAGCATATATCCCTGTCAGTCAGGCCTTCATTCAGTTTTTTTAATCTTAAAAGAATGTCAGGATTCAATCGTCTTACTCCACTTTGCCACATCACACGCTCCGCGTGCCATGCTTTGGCACCAATGGTTAGAGCATTCTATACCACCATTACCGGCGAAACGTCAAAGCACAAGGCAGATGCTTCATACTTTACCATTGCGGATGGCATTGTCCAATATTTGTTGGTGAATCATTTGTTCGTTGGTGGAAAGTTTGCTGCAATTGTTGGTGAAGAAGATGAGAATAATGTGCAAATCCTTACTTCTCCATACAAAGTTGAAGATCTCACTGTTCCAGTAGAATTTAATGGTATTATTGACCATGCACGTGTAACTTTGGATGAATTATCACAGCAAATCAGTACCACTGATTACCAAGATATTTCCATCTTTATCGATCCTATTGATGGTACTAGAGAGTTTTCAATTGGTCTTGGTGAGCAATGTTCGATTTGCATTGGCTTTTCAGATGCAGGAGGCAAACCAGTTGCTGGCATGGTGTATCGTCCAATAACAGAACCACCTACATATTCCATGGGAGCTGCAAATGAAAACTTCGTTGAATCACAGCTTGACATACCTGTTACTCCCAATCCCCGTGGATTTTTGACATCTAATGGTGGCATTTCTCCTTTTATTGGAGAGCTCATCAAAAAACTAAACTATGAAAGAGTTCCATCTGGTGGTGCCGGTAACAAGATGTTGATGCTGCTTGAAGGAAAGGGTGCTGCATATATTCAAGATCGTGGTGTAAGTAGATGGGGTAAGTATATAGACTTTTGATTGCAACTTCTTTATTTAATGTATTTATTGAACGCTGTAGACACTTGCGCTGCACAGGCTGTCATTGAAGCACATGGAGGTGTCTTGGCAAAGATGACAAGTTTTGTTCGTGGTGATAAGGATTGGAATCATTATACGTACTTGAAATCCTCAGACAACTTGGATTTTGAAGAAGGTGTTTCGAATATTACCCCATACAACGCGAAAGACAAAAAATCTATCAAAAAGGGTGATGCACCAAGAATTGGCACTCTTTCCGAATTTGCTCCTTACTCTAATGTTTGCGGTTTGATTGCTCTAAGTGCTTCCGGGCTTGCCAATGTTGATACTATATTCGATGCCATCCAAGAAGTAAAGCAAACACAACCTCCCTCCTATGACTAATCTACCTTAGTTTTTTTTGTTGGTAGTAGTTGACAACTAGCCTACAGTAAATAGTTGATGTAGCATCACATCATATGCATATGATCGAATTTGTGCTAGATCTTTGATTCTTGATAATGGTATATTAATTGTGAAATGTCATCATCATTTAATTTTCGCTTCATGAAAGTATTACAACTATGTCATCAAGCGTCATGTGCTCTGGGGAAACATAATCTCCACATCATGAAGGCTCTTTATATAGCTCATCGCGGTCTCATTGGCAGGGTACATAATTACATTGGTCCAGCTTCCTCCTATCATTTCTTGATTTCCAAGATTGTGAAAAGCCAACACAAAATCTCGGTCATATTTGCGAATACCAGGACCATTATCACTTCCCTCATCATAGTTTGGTTTGCTAAAACGTGCCTCGTTATCTGCATTTCGAAACTTTCCTGGAGATAGTGGCCATAACACACGTACGCATTGCATAAAGTACACCATTTTGTATTGACCTATTAATCGTTTTGAATTTCTACACAGATGACTTCTTGTCTCGCGCAAATTTTTTTCCGGAATATACAAAGCACTGGCTTGATAATTATCGTTATGCAGCTGAATCGGTCGTCTTTTGTTCGCATGAAAAATATTATTGTAAATAACGACCTCTTCTGGATGAATATCACTATATACAGTCGACATTAATTTTATTTTATCCACTTTATTGTTGATAAATATATAATCTCTAGTGCTGTTCATATTCTTCGGGTCGGCAGTAATAGATGCAAGCTGCTGAGGGGTGTATGGTTTGCACATGTAATAGCGGTAACAAGGGATATTATTGAAATAATAATGAGGCTGTTGAGCATATACCAATTCCAACATCATGTGCTCCAAGGCAAGAACGCTTTTGTATTGCTTCATTTCAAGTCCACCCGGTATATAGTTTGAGTATGAATAGCTTTCAAACGAAAGAAGTTGTTTAGCTTTTCGCATTTCTAAACGCATTAGGTCGAGAATTTTCATGTGATGGTAACCATTTCCTCGAACATGATTAGTACTGGCATCAGAAATGTTATTGATATCATCATCTTCTGCTTTGACAGAACTACTTTTCACAAAACCTTTGAATCGCTTCAAAATATAGTCTAAAACTACATTGGGATTCATTTTAAAATCTTCTTCATTTATGCGAATAACAAATAGTTCATAATTGACTAACCACGGAAATGAAAAGGTAAACCAATCATCAATAACAATAGGAATGCAATCATTTTGAATTGCATGGTAAAAGAATGCTGTTGAGTAGCTTTGACCACTACTGATTATGCAGAAGAAGCTTTTGGTTATCAACTGCTGAATAGCACCAGAAACTCCTCGATTGTAACTGTCGGCAAGAGTGACATTTACAATCAATGTATCCTCGCGTGACGCTATAGAGAGCAAAGAATTACGTACCGAGCATACTCGCTCTGGTCCTGGGAGTTCAAAGTTCCCTGTGAATAAAAAATTATACCTTTTACCACTGGATGATAGGGAAATCCCAGTTGAACTAGTCCTAATTCGATGAGTTGCAGTAAGTGCAATTTTCTTGGAGTCTATAGAAGAAATATCATAAGACTGTAGTGCAGAAAGGCTGATATCCAGATATGGCAACTCAACTACATATTTCCACCATTTTCTTAAAAGATCTGGGCACTCTGGCCACCTTTCGTAATGTCCTACGCAGAGACTCATCACAAAAGCCGAAATGCTGTCCCACTCATCTCCTTTACGATTTGCACTCGACATGCCCTTACCCCACTCCGTTCTCATATTAAAAGTCGATGAAACAAAGAACTTTATGGGAAGTTGTTTTTGCTGTTGACTCTCAGACTTCCCTGCCATCACATCTGCTGTACTTAGCCCATCGCGACTTTGGATGTATTTCCAGATTGACCACAAGAACTGAATAAAGGATGCATAGCTGCAAGGTGATTCTTTTTCTACTTTTGCTTTCCATGGTAGAGTCAAAATAGGAATATATTCTAGGGCAGCATCTAGCCTATTCTCCCTATAGAAAGGATTTTGATGTCGATGCTCAACGTAAAATTGATACGCCAGCAATTCATGTCCTCGAAAATATTCGCTGGCAGAATGTTGATGATAAAGGAATTGAAGTTCAAGAAAAGCAAATTTGCTATATTCACCATCGTTTTCAGCGTAATGTAGTCCACATTGCTTATATCGATCTTGACCAAGTTTTAAGATATGGGGATCTACATGATATGTAGGGACACCATTGTGAAGCAGATTCGACTGTATCTTTGGCGCAGGGGGACTGACTGCCTCCACAACAATCAAGACCGCTATAGACAATAGGGAAAGGTTTAAAACTATCGACATCCAATACAGAAAGCTGCGATATTTTTTATATGATGGATGCAAGATGGTGTGATTCCAGGTTTGGGATTGCTATGTAGATTGCCACAATACCAAATACCATAAGTAGAAGTATTTATTTATAGAAGGATTAGGGTACACAGCAATTCCAAATTGTTGGAATTGTTGGCGGACCCGTCGGCGCGGCGGACACCAGAAGAGAAAAGAGCAGGAAGCAGCAGAGAGCACAGCAGAGGGCAGCAGCGCCAGCAGCAGCAGCAGGTCAGCAGAAGCATCCACAACCCCAACCGTTACGCCTTTTGTGTTGCTGTGTGCTTGCTGCTATACCATATATATGCAGAACCCAATTAGATTTGTGGCTTGGGCAATGACACCATGGAGAATGCAGTTGAAATCTTAAGCAATGATGGAAAGATTAACGGCCCTCCTGAGGAAGACTACGATTCTTCCTCAGGAGAAGATGATTTCCACGTTGCAAATGTTCCGAAGAATGAGGATTTTCATTTCTATGATTACGACTATAATGAATCAAAGATATTGGATGTTCTGCAATCAATCAAGACCTTAAGGACTGAATATCATTCTTCTTTACTGGATGCTCCAAGTTCAGGGAGTTTCAAGACTATGGGTACGATGGCATCTGGATCTGTTTCAATTGCAACATCTCTCTCTCCAGGAAAGAAAACAAAGAGTGGCACTGCTACATTTAATATCAAAGAATATCAGAAAACCATGTACGACCCCTACCTGAACATAAAGTCTGCGACGAACACAATTGCTCGGTTTAAACCTGCACCACCAAAGTGGGATGGAACTGCTTTTCCGTCCAATGAACTTCTTAAAAGTATATATCGCATACCTGTTGCAGATCCATCAGGAAAAGTTATCACTAGCTTGGGCAGAGATTTGGCAACTGGTGTAAAACCTTGGAGGCCTCCTGAAAGTGATCGAGAACTACCAATTCCAACAGTGGGTAACTGTTCTGAAGCTAGAAAACGAAACCTTCTGTCCCATATGGACTTTGTGATTGCAAAAGTGGAGAAAGATTACAACCAAATGAAAGGCGATACCGCACAGCGGAGTCGCATTAAAGCTCAAATCGGAGCAGATCTCAATGATTTGAAACGAGAGAAAGAAAAATTGTTGAAAGAGTTTGAGGCCTCGGTTAAACATCACAGCTCAAAAAGGACGGCTCACGAGGAAAAATAATAAGTGAGATTGTGGGTACTTTCTTTCGAGTAATTACAGAAATGGTACTGAAAGCTGTAGTTTTCATCTTTTCTGATAATCTTCATGTGTATTTAAATGTTGATGTTAGGTTAAATATTGTTGAGCCGTTCACCTAATGTATTAACTACTCAGACTCGTACAGTATCAAAAAGAGAGACCACTTGAGCGAGCGAAGCGAACCAAATCAGCGTATTGACTTTGAAGAGAAGATTCGACGGATTCAGCTTGTAGTGCTTCATTTTTTAGCCTTTCCAATCGTTTCGTTGCAATTTTCAGTTCTTGATCTTTTAGAAACTGAAGGCACTCCAAATCCACAGCACTTCGTCCGAAAGATTTGTGATTATCTTCAATAGATTTTCGCAAGAATTCTCCGCGATTAGAGTAGCCCTGAGTTAAGACATTTTGCTTATGCTCCATCTTTGCAACTCGCTTACAGTCTTTTTCAAATCGGTTTTGAATTGCCCTATATTGGAGTTTTAAAGCAGCTAAAACTTCTTCGTTCGATTCTGGACATTTGAATATCATTTTAGCTTCTTCAAATTCTCCAGGAATCAGCATTTTACATTCGTTCCTCTTGATAATATCATCAGCAATTTGGAGATATTTACTAAGATTTTCTTCTTTTGCGACTTGTTCCTCAATTAAGCAAGCGGCCAATTGCAGATCAGAAGATTCAATAATTTCGAAGTCCCCGACCGAAATTCGCGGTCTTTTAGAGACGCTGTTCTCTGCGGGATATTTCTGATCTTCATAGTGAATCAAATTTATCATTTCTTCATTCACAAGAGCTGAGGCTTTAACCACATCTGAGGGGTAGTGCTCGGAAGAGAGTGATGGTCTTGCCAACAACTCCGAAATATACACCGGCCGCGGCAATCCACGCTTTAAAACTTCACTTCGGCGCGCTAATTCTCTTCGTTGAGCCTCTTCTCGCCTTTTCTGTCGACGGGCCTCAACATCAGCAGCATCTTCAGGTTTACTACGCATAGTGTTCAGCTCTTCTTCTTCCTCCGCGGCAAGGTCGGCAGGGAGTGCCACTTCATAGGTGAACTCCGGTTCAGGTAATGACTTCAACTTCGACAACAATGACATTTGATTAGCTTTACTGCGCTCACGATCTCCACGGGACATAACACTTGAAACGTCACTGACAGAGAAATTGTCATCCCCGCCAACAAAGGAATTGAGACCCAACTGATCCCTGACCATCTTACTTCTGACTGAACCAACAGACATGGCAGGGGTATTTGGCACTGGAAAACGTGATGGGGTGGCTTGAAGTGAGGAAATAAGCGTATTTGGGGTAGTAAAGTTGGCTTTCCTCGGTACAGCACCGTCGAATCCAGTACCTTCATAAAGTTCAGGAAGCTCCTGCTGGTTTAATGGCGTCATTTCTCTAAGAGCTCGCAGATTCTTAGCTTCTTGCATAATTATATCTTCGTGTTGAGGAGTTCTTATTGGTGTTGAAGATGGCTTCAAGGATTGACTATAGTCACCAATGAGTGCTTGCGTTGCAGCTAACCCACCTTCTGATTGCGCAAGCATGGTAGACTTGCCAAGTTTCACAATATCTTCCAATTCACTCTCTGAAACTTGAGGTGCGGGTAATGTTAATGGCAATCGCTTTCTAAGAGCAACCGGATCAGTTTCTTGCGAAATTTTCAAAATTGCAGCTGGTGCGTTTTCCTTGAATAAGTTGTTCATTAACTTTTGGTCTCGTTTTCGTTGACGATCTTCCTCATCTTTCGCGTTTTTCCCTTCTAATTTTTGCAATTCAACACCAAATGCTTTAGGATCCAATGAAAGTTTACTAGCAATTTCGTTTTCCTCAGTAACATCATAAAATCCTGCTTGCGGGACTTTCTGAAAAGGAATTTCTCGAGCATAATCCATATACTTTCTCTTTCCGCTAGACGTTAAACGGCTTTCAATACCGGCAGCCTTCAACTCACGTCGTTTCTGCAACATTGCTAAACGACGAGATTCTTCAAGCATTCGCTCTCTGACCTTCCTTTTAGCTTTCTTACCCTTCGTGTTTGCTAATCTCGCTCTGGCTTCGGATAACATTTCCTTCTCATCTTCATCCATGTCTATTGGATCAGGACGCGCAGGTTTTGTCTCTGGAGTAGGGTCAATTTCACCAGGGCGCAATCTCCGCGGGTCGTCAACCGCGATTTCTTCTGTTTTATCATCTTGTGCCTGATCCAACAACTTTTCATAATGCTCCATACAAGCACCGGCGGTGCGGCCAACAATTGGAGCTATTGTTCTCCATTGGTTTGGCATCAACTTTGCCAAATGAAGTAACTTCTCTTCTTCTTCCCTACTCCACTCTGTCTTTTTAATGGAAGGATCGAGCCATTCATACCATCTGGCTTTGCATTGTTTGGCCGATTTCCGATTCAACAAAGATGCAACACGAGCCCATTGGTTCTTGCCATATTTCATGACGGCAGCCTTGAGAATTTCATCCTCAGTGTTCTTCCACACACCACCTTTGATAAGAATACGCATCTTCTCCTCTCTGAAATTAATCAAATTCTGGGATATGTTGTTTATAAAATGGCAACAATAATCGATTTGAAACTTTTTACTAAATATCATTCTTTTCACTTTAAAACCTTCAATTTGTTGTTTCGGCCAACTTCGATGTTTTCAGCGATATTTTAAGTAACCGTTTTTGGCATTTGGCATTGCTCATTTAGCATGTAGTTGCTGGCTGAGCAGCAGATTTATTGTACAAGTCCCACCTGGAAGAACACGGTACCATGCAAGCACATAGATAGTTCTTGTATGTTAAAATTCCTTGTTCTGTCTCCCACAACTATTTGATCAACATATTCTTATTAATTCTGTTGGTTGTTGTGGTTGTTGTGGTCCAGTATGAGTCTTCCTCCTGGAAGTATGCTCATTGCGAGTGGAATTCTCAAAGTGGACAAAAGTTCATTGATTCAACATGATTCACCTGGAATAAACTATCACTTTGATTATGGAAAGTTAGAATCTTTCTTTCAGTCCATTAATAAACAGCTGTTTGAGGCAAAATGTGCTTTACAAGAATGTGTGAGTGAAAAAATGTATAAAGATGAAATATCTCAAAGATTAGATTTGACAAGGAAAGTAGACGGTACATTGGTGGATATCAATATGATCAAGGACATTATGTTTCAAGATACTTTCCAACCGACAGTGTCAACAAATTCATCCGCAGTATTACCATCGCAAAAAGTAAACACTACATCAGATATCAAGGTTTTGCGTGGAGAAATTGAAAATCTTAAGATGATACTCCGCAGGATGGATCTATATCATGCTGAAGGTATTGAGGTATTCAGTCGATTGAAACGTAATGAGCATGACCATCGTAAGCTGGAAGATGCTTTTAATCAATACAGGAACTCTGATTTGTTCGGGGGTATTCGAGGGGAATTGCAGCATCTCAAAGACGAAGTCATTAAACAATTGCATGATGAGAATAAAGTGATGGAAAAGCGGGTAATGCACCTGGAGGCAAAGTTGCAGCAAATGGAAACAAATATGAAAGGTGATATTGGGGTCAAGTTAACCAGTTTGGAGGAGAGACTTGACAAACTTGAAGAAAAGACATATGAGATAGAGAAAGAAGTCATGGGTGAAGAAAATGACATGGCAGAAGGTAGCGATGAGAGTGATGAAGAGGAGAAGAAAGGTATTGTCCATCAAATATTTCGGTCATCTTCTCCTTCAAGGCACGGTTCTGTTTCTCATAATGCACCTCCACAGGATGAGGACGAAGTGGGAGATTTGCCGATTGGTTTAAAGCATCGCTATTCTATCGCTGCTTTGCCTGCAGATCAACGTGCCAAACTGTTGGCCAATTATGCTCAAAACCAAAAACAACAGTCGGCACCAAATTTAGCAGCAGTTGGTAAGCGAAAGAGCAGCAGACGCTTTGGTGGTGGATTCAACTTTGAGGAGCTTGAAGGGAAATATGTAGATGTTGAAACGTTTCAAAAATTTGTTGCAGAAGCCAAGTCTATTAGAGATGATTTATTGAGATTTCGTTTGAAAATGCAATGCTTCGAGTGCAAGACTGTGACGAATGTATTTAATAAATATACCGTTCAAAAAACAATCGATTGTGAAAGGAGAGCTTTCAACAAGTGGCTTGCTAATATTAATAAAACTAAGGAAATCGAAGAAGACCGCAAAAAGAGAATTTTGCAAACATTTATGGAAAAGATTTTTCACGCCAATACGCACCACAAAGGGAATGACCTATTTTGTAGGTGGAAGCATGTTACAAAGCAAATGGCAGTCAGAGATCGAATTCGTGGGTGGGTACGAAACATTGCAAAACATTGGTTGGAGAGGATTCGACCAAATCTGGGTCAATATTTGGATCGATGGAAGAAGTTTACAGTTATGGCTTATAGAAGTAGTTTGCTCAGTGACGCAGAGGAAGAAGGAGGGAGTATTTACCATAGTCGAAGTCCTAATCGCAATAAACGTGATCACGACCTGTTTTCAAACCATCGGAATGAGAACAGTGATGAAAATGATGATAGTAAGTCAGCAGATATGGCCCAACCATTGAAACTCATTACTTTTTTGTCTCTCTCTCTCTCTCTCTCTCTCTCTCTCTCTCTCTCTCT
>JACCEA011741282.1_pt1 | contig 12814 bp, 10 predicted proteins | sample 7449851 | NCBI WGS metagenome assembly JACCEA01 (sample SAMN15323453, study PRJNA562643) | freshwater metagenome | isolation source: river surface water | place: USA:Blue River Watershed | collected 2017-08-18 | reverse complement strand
TTAAATGTGTATCGGATTTTTATCGTCCCAATGTTAACGGAATGCAACGAGAAATTTACGAATTTGGTTCTGCTTTTGGCTCCGAGGAGTTCAAAGAAGGCACGGATGCGTTCCTTAACAAAAGAATCCCGCAGTTCAGAAAGTGAGCTATGTAGCAAATAATCTTTTTGTTTTATCTTTGAACTCAAATGTCTTTATTTAAATCCCGCACCACATTTGTCATCATGCTTTTAACTATAGCTTTGGTGCAGCAGTCGTGCTTTACTACTAAGAAACAAATCTACTTTCAAGGTCTTGCGGATAGCACTGCCAACCTAACCATGCAACAGCCAGACCCCATCATACAACGCGGGGATCAGTTGTTTATAAGAATATATGCTTTAGACCCAATTAGCGCTGAATATTTTAACCAACCGGTTGGTTTGGGTGCAGGGGGAAACTCTGGTATGGTAATGGCCAATGTTATGAACGGACCACAGGGTGGGGGACTTATTGGTTATTTGGTGAACGAAAGTGGAGATATTGAATTTCCGAAATTAGGCGCAGTACGAGTAATTGGGTACACACAACAGCGTTTAAGAGATTCATTACAAGTATGGCTATTGCCTTACTTAAAAGAACCTATTGCTTCGGTAAGATTAATTAATTTCAGGGTAACCTATATGACATCCGATCGTGCAAATACTATTGTAATTGCAAATAACAAAACCAATTTACTGCAATTTTTAGGTATGGTGAATGGAGTAACATGGATGGATCGAAGAGACAATATCCGTGTAATTCGTCAGGTAGACAGTGTTCAAAAAGTGTATTCCATCAATCTTACCGATGGTTCGGTTTTTTCATCTCCAGCATTTTACTTACAACCTAACGATATAGTTTACGTGGAGCCGAATAAAAGGAAATTTTTGGAAACCAACATACAGTTAATTAGCTATGTAGCTACTATAACTAGTACTTTAACGGTTTTGTATTTATTCATCAATAATTTGAGCAACTAATGAGCGATTCAAATAATAAATTTGTTATTGAACAGAAAGAGGAAAACACCAATAAACAATTGTTAGAAATCTTTTTTCGAGATTATTTACCTTACTGGCCGGTATTACTAACATTTGCAATAGTTGGTTTTTTTGTTGCAAAAATTTACATACGCTATCAAGTTCCACAATATCGTGTGGATGCAGGCATTTTATTGAAAGATGCATCAGAAGAGACTACAGATGATTTATTAAGAAAAGCAGTAACTGGAAAGGCAAATACGAGTAACGAAGACGAATTAGAGGTATTAAAAGGGGCAGCTGTTATGCGTAGAGCTGTGAAAAAATCTGAGTCTCAAGTAATTCTATACGCTGTGGGTCGCTTCAGAAGTAGCCAGATCTATAGTAACAATCCCGCTGTAAAAATAACCTTACTTAATCCAGATTCTGCAATTTCTGTAAAAGATGCCTTTAACTTTAATTACAAAAAGAAAGAAATAACGATTGGCAAAAGCACCTATCCGGTTGGTAAAGTTTTTGATTGGTATGGTAATAAGTTAATAGTAACAATAAATCCTGAAGCTAAAGAAAAACAATTTCAAGAATTTAGTAACAATAGTGAAAGGAAATTATTTTTAAATGTTTTGTCATTGGAACATGCAACAATCGAAATGCAGAACTCTTTAAAAGTTGAAACTGATAAAAAGTCGAGCATTATTAATTTGGCAGTTGTCAGTTTATCTAAATTGAAAAGTTTAAATCACTTGAATGCAATTGTTGAAAGTTACCAAGTAGAAACTCAAGTTGAAAAGAGAAAGAAGGCTAGATTTACTATGGACTTTATAGATGACCGACTTTCATATATTGGCAAAGATCTAGACAGTATTGAAACACAATTAGTTTCAGTTAAAAAAAATAGTGATGTTAGAAGAATATCTATAGATGCTCAGCGTGTTTTAAAGAAATTAGAAACGGGTGATCAATTAAATTCCCAAACTGAGTTGCAATTGTTTGTGTTAGATGATTTGGAACGCTACGTTAAAGGTAGAATTTCTAAACCAGGTATGGTACCTAGTTCAATTGGGTTGACAGATGCTAATTTGAATACTTTTTTTGATAAATTGTATGAAGCGGAAAGCCGTTATTCTGTGGCATTATCAAATAATGGTCCGAGTAATGATCAAGTGCGTTTGATTAAGAAAGAAATAGATACATATAAAGCTTCATTATTGGAAATCATTCAGAATACTCGAAATAATTTAACTACAATACAACGCAAGGCACAAGGTGATTATTTGAAATTTAATCAGGAGTACGATAATGTAATGAGGAGTATTCCATCTAAAGAACGTGAATTATTGGATATTACTCGACAACAAGAAATTAAGAATGCTTTATACAAGTTTTTATTAGAAAAAAGAGAGGAAGCGGCTATTCAAATGGCTGGAACTCTTAGTGATATTAGAGTAGTTAGGGAACCATTTGGCGGTAATATGGTATCACCAAAAATCCCTCAGATAATAGGACTATTTACAATTGGTTTTGCAAGTGTTGCATTGTTGTTGTTGTTTTTGAAAAGCACAATTCACAATCGTATCCTATCTAGGACCGAAGTAGAAAATCGCACGAACGCTCCGATTATTGGTGAAATTGTTGAAATCCGCACTGATTCACCGTTGGTAGTTAAAGATGGTAATCGAACATTAATAGCCGAGCAATTCCGTGGATTAAGAACTCAATTATCGTTTTTTGCAAGCAATGAAAAATGCAATCGAATATTGGTTACTTCAAGCTTACCTGGAGAAGGAAAATCATTCTGTGCAACCAATATTGCATTGTCTTTCGCACTTGCTGGAAAGAAAACAGTAGTGATCGAGTCGGATATGCGTAAACCAAACGTTGCTAGGTATTTGAACGTATCGCGGAGAACAGGTTTAAGTGGATACCTTTCTGGTAGCTCAAGTAAGAATGATATTTTATTTCCGGTTGAAGATACTGATAATTTGTGGGTTATTCCTGCTGGTGCTATTCCTCCAAATCCAGTAGAACTGATTTTAAATGGGCGATATTCGCAATTGTTGGATGACTTGGCTTTAGATTTTGATTATATTATAATAGATTGTCCACCACTTGGGTTAGTTACTGATGCTCAGGAAATAGCTAAGTTTGTTGATTCAACAGTATTTGTAGTTCGTCAAGGTTATACTCCAAGAGAAGCCATAGTACATATATTAAATCGTTATTATGCTGAGGGTCGAATCCAAAATATGAATGTATTATTGAATGGAATTCGCGGAGGTATTTCTGGCTATGGCTATGGTTACAATTACGGCTATGGAAATGGATACGGGTATGGGTATGGGTATGGCTATGGAACATATAATTATAGCTATGGATATGGATATTACGGTTCAGATAAAAAGATCCAAAATCCTTGGTTGGATAAATTCAGTAGCATATTTATTGCCCCATTTTTAGCCTTTGTCGGTTATCGCAATAAAACTAAAAGACGAAAATAAGTCGTTCACAAATTTTTTTAGACATTTATTTAAATTTAATGCTTGCTTAATAGCAATTGAGTACTTTTGTTACTCAAAATTGTATCAGTTATAAAATTTTTTTGTAACTGAAGTGGCGAAGCTGTATCATGATAGAAACCCTTATTCAAGGCAAAATCCGAGTAAAATTATTGACGAAGTTATTTCTAAACCCCAATAATTTAGTTTATTTGAGGGGGTTAGAGAAAGAATTTGGGGTGAGTTCCAATACAGTACGTGTAGAATTAAATAAACTAAGCGAGGTAAAGCTTATTGAAAAGGTTCAAAATACTGAAAATAACCAAAAGCAATATAGAGCTAACCCACAACATCCCTTGTTTGAAAATCTACGTGGATTTATCCTTAAACAATTTGGATTGGATTCCCTTATTGAGAAGGTATTTGACCGATTAGGTGAGGTGGAAGAAGTATACTTAACACATGATTGGGCTGAAGGTAAAACAGGCCCATTTATGGATTTAGTAGTAGTCGGTAAAGTAGATCAAAATTACATGCATGAATTGATACTTAAAGCAGAACCTATTTTGCAACGAAAAATTCGTGTGGCAGTGTACAAAACCTCAAAAGAACTTCCAGAATGGAAGGATATACCATTTGTAAAATTGATATAATATATTATGGAAAAACTAAATAATTCTCCCAAAATTGCCATAATTGGCTTAGGTTATGTAGGTCTGCCTTTAGCAGTTGCTTTTGCCGAAAAGTATTCGGTAGTAGGATTTGACATTAATCAACAACGCGTAAATGAATTAGCCTCTGGCAAAGATCATACTCTAGAAGTTGAGGATGATTTGTTGCAAAGTGTACTTGTTAATTTTCAATCTGAAAGAGGACTATTGGTTTCAACTCAACTCCAAGACATTAAAGATTGCAATGTGTATGTTGTAACTGTTCCTACACCTACTGATAAGCATAATCGTCCAGTATTAACTCCAATGATTAAAGCTTCTGAAGCAATTGCTTCAGTGTTAAAGAAAAATGATATTGTAATTTATGAAAGCACAGTTTACCCAGGTGTAACTGAAGAAGAAATGGTACCAGTGTTGGAAAAAGTGAGTGGAATGAAATACAACCAAGATTTTTATTGTGGTTATTCTCCAGAACGAATTAATCCTGGCGACAAAGAACACACAGTTACTAAAATTTTAAAAGTTACTTCGGGTTCTACTCCTGAAGTAGCAAATTACGTAGATGATTTGTATAGAAGTGTTATTGTGGCTGGTACGCATAAAGCGAGTTCCATCAAAGTTGCAGAAGCTGCAAAAGTCATAGAGAATTCACAACGCGACATTAATATAGCTTTTGTCAATGAATTGGCAAAAATATTCAACTTGATGGGTATTGATACTCATGAAGTTTTAGAAGCTGCTGGTACTAAATGGAATTTTTTAAAATTCAAACCAGGTTTGGTTGGTGGACATTGCATTGGAGTAGACCCTTATTATTTAGCACAGAAAGCACAGGAAGTAGGATACCACCCCGAAATTATTTTGGCTGGAAGACGCGTAAATGATGGAATGGGTAAGTTTGTGGCTACCGAAGTAGTAAAGTTAATGATGCGGAAGGATATTAAGGTAATTGATTCTAAAGTATTGATTATGGGCTTTACATTCAAAGAAGATTGCCCAGATGTGCGCAATACCAAAGTAATTGATATTTATAATGAACTAAAGAACTTCGATATTCAAGTAGATGTATTTGATCCATGGGCTAACCCTGAAGAAGTTATGCATGAGTATGGTATCAAAGTGTTTAATAAAATGACTGAGGAAAATTACTCTGCTGTAATTCTGGCTGTTTCACATAAAGAATTCTTGGATATAAATATAAAGAGCATCGTAGGTAAGGGTGTGATTTATGATGTTAAAGGTATATTACCATTAAGTGATGTAGATGCTAGATTATAATACCCAATCAATAGATTTGATTCGTTTTTTATTTTTGAATAAGTTCTAAATGATTAAAAGACTCAAGCAGAATTTAACAAGTTCTGGAGGGTTCTATGTAGCATCCGGGATGTTCAAAACGGCTTCAATTACAATTAGCGGTATTGTGGTTTTGAAGTGGTTAAATCCGGAAGAATTGGGATATTGGCAATCTTTCCTAGTAGGTGTCGGTTATATTCAAATTTTAACACTGGGAACTACTAGTGGGTTGAATCGTGAAATTGCCTTTTTGATAGGTAAGAATAAATTAGATGAAGCTATTGAACGTTTAAAAACCGTAGGATACTTTACTAGATTGTTAAGTTTTATCTTAATGCTGTTGGTAGGATTAATAGCAATCATTTTATATTCATTAGGTAAGTATAATATTCAGGATGGTATTTTATTCTTTCTTGCATTTGGAACAGGAGCACTTACGATTCAGACCAATTTTCTTGGGGCAACTTTTAGATCAAGCTCATCCTTCAAAGTTTTAGGAAAGGTTCAGTTTTTTGTAAGTCTTTTATATTTTCTTTTACTTCCATTAGTCTTGTTTTTTGGATTATGGGGTTTTGTTTTTTATCAAGTAATATTGTCATTCTCACTGTATTTAGGATATTATTTATATAGGCCCTATAAAGTAAATTATGAGTTTAATAAACAGTATCTATTTGAAATTATTAAAACTGGTTTACCCATGTATATCTGGAATTATTTAGCATCAATTTCACGTAGTATACCACGATTAATTTTAGCAACTTATGGTGGTCCTATTGCACTAGGACTTTATTCACCAGCAGGAAGTATAAACAATGCTTTTATGTCTCTACCTCTATACGTTAATAGATTTTTATTTCCAAAGATGTCATATATTTTTGGGAATACGGGAGATAAGAAAAAAGTATATGATTTTACAATGAATTCAGCTTGGAAACTTTTGTTACTCATGTTATTGCTTTCTATTGGTGTAATCTTGTTTATACCCTATGTAATTGAATATTTTTTTAATAATTACTCAAAGGGAATTGCAGCAATTCAAATTACACTAATATCAGGTGTGTTTTATTCAGTAAATACCATGATTCATAATGCAATTAATAGTTTAAAAGTATATAATGTTTTTAAGTGGATAATACTCTACAGGTTTATTTTTGTTGTACTTTTTACTTGGGTAGGATATTTCTTTTTTAATTCTATATTAATTGCTGTATCAATTGGCTCCTTGGTCTCAGAAGTTTTGAACTTTCTAAATTATTGGAAAAGTTTTTATAAAATAACTAGAAACTAGATTTACATATTAATTAAATGAAATCACAAGTAAGACAGCATTTGAGATTTACTATTTCTGTCGCAATACGTGTATTTTTCGAGCGTCTACGTATTGGTTTAATGGGAAAACATGTTTACATTGATTCGAATGTAAAACTAATGCGTTATCCCAAAAATATAAATATTGACGATGATGTTGTAATTAAAGAAGGTGTAAGAATTTGTGCCTGTAACAAAGAAGCAACTATTCAAATCGGTAAAAGAACTACTATTGGGTATCACACATTTATATTTTCGTCCGCCAGTGTTAAAATTGGTGATGATTGTTTACTAGCACCCTTTGTTTACATAGTAGATAGCAATCATGGAATAAATAAAAATGAACGGATAAATCTCCAAAAGAATGAAGTGAATCCTATAGTGATTGAAAATGATGTTTGGATTGCAAGTAATGTTACAATATTAAAAGGTGTAACAATTGGAGAAGGCTCTGTTGTAGCGGCTAATTCAGTAGTTAATCAAAATATTCCACCCTATGAGGTTTGGGGTGGAACACCTGCAAAAAAAATAAAGAATCGTGATTAAGGTAGGTGTAGTTATTTTGTCGAGATATTCTTCATCTCGTTTACCTGGAAAGGCATTAATGGAGATTAAGGGTAAAAAAGTACTTGAATATATTATTGAAAGGGCTAATCAAGTTTTTCCATTGACTAATATTATTTTAGCCACTAGTAATGAATCTTCTGACGATCAGATAGCAAATTTTGCAAAAGAATATGGAATTGATTGTTATAGAGGTTCTTTAAGCGATGTGGCTATTAGATTTATAAATGCAGCAGAATATAAAGAATGGGATTATGCCATTAGATTAAATGGAGATAACATTTTTGCAGAAATAGAATTATTGCGCGAAATAGAGCGAATTTCATCATTAGGTATTTATGATTTTATAAGTAATGTAAAAGGAAGAACTTTTCCCAAGGGAATGAGCGTGGAGTCTGTGAGAGTTGAGTATTTCAAAAGTAAACTCTCGGCTATAAAACAGAAAAACAATTATTTAGAACATGTAACATTATATTTTTATGAGCATGAAAATCCTCAATCATTTTACTTTATCTACAATGAAGAATTTCCTGATTTAGCAGGATTGCAATTAGCTCTTGACACGAAAGAAGATTTTAAGCGAACGGAGTTTATAGTTTCAAAGTTTGATAAGCCTCATTATGAATATAACATAAGCGAAATAAATAGTATTATTAAGAATGAAAGATTATTTTAAAGGAAAATATGGACCACTTTTAATCGCAGAGATTGGTGGTAATCACGAAGGCAATTTTGAATATGCAAAGAAACTAGCGCAACTTGCAATAGATTCTAAAGTCGATTACGTTAAATTTCAGATTTATACAGGTGATTCTTTAGTTTCAAAAATCGAAAGTCCAACTAGGAATCAGCATTTTAAAAAGTTTGAATTAACAAAAGAGAATCATATTGAGTTAGCAGAGATGGTTATTAAAGCAGGGTTAAAATACACATCCTCTGTTTGGGATTTAGATGCAATGGATTGGATAGAACCATATATTAGTTTATTCAAAATTGGAAGTGGAGATCTAACGGCTTATCCAATATTGAAAGCTACTGCAAAAATTGGAAAACCGATCATTCTTTCAACTGGATTATCGACTGAAGAAGAAGTTATTGAAAGTGTTAGATTTATTCAGGAATGTAATCCAATATACAATTCATCAGAAATGCTTGCTATACTCCAATGTACATCCATGTATCCAATTAAAAATTCAGATGCAAACTTGAATGTAATGGGTAGCTTAAAGTCAAAACTAAATTTGACTGTAGGTTATTCGGATCATACAGAAGGGACAAAAGCATTGCAGTATGCTTATGCAATGGGAGCTGATATATTAGAGTTTCATTTTACTGATAGTCGTGAAGGAAAGGAATTTAGAGATCATAAAGTTTCACTGACACCAAGTGATATAGAATCTCTTTTAACAGAAATCTCGATCATAAATGAACTAAGAGGAAATTCTATTAAACAACCGGTTGAAATTGAAATTAGTAATGGCCATGTTGAATCATTTAGAAGAGCGTGTTATCCAAGTCGAGATATCAGGAAAGGTGAACTATTAAGTGAAGAAAACTTGACTATTTTAAGGCCACTTCAAGGTATAGATGCTAGAGAATACTATAATGTTTTAGGCAAAGTTTGTTTGCGGGATTTTGCAAAACATGAGAAACTTGATTTTAAATTTTTAGAATAATTAGAAAACCACTATGAGTCCTTTAGTTACTGTTTATATTACTAATTATAATTATGGTTTGTATATTGAATCAGCCATTCAAAGCGTATTAAATCAAGTTTATAAGAACATCGAGGTTTTAATAATTGACGACGGTTCAACTGATAATAGCAGAGAAATAATTGAGAAATATAGATCGGTTGAAAACATTGAAATAATATATCAAAAAAATAAGGGACTAAATGCAACCAATAATGTTGCATTAAAGAACGCTAGGGGTAAATATATTATGCGATTAGATGCAGACGATTATCTTGAGTTGTCTGCTGTAGCAATTATGACTGCCATACTCGAGGCAGACCCTGAATTAGGTTTAGTATTCCCAGATTATTATTATGTAGATGCAAATGGGAATGTTACAGGACAAGAAAGAAGACATCATTTCGACGATGAGGTTTCATTATATGACCAGCCTGCACATGGCGCATGTACATTAATAAGAACTGATTTTCTAAGAAACTTGGGTGGTTATGACGAGAGTTTTACTTGTCAGGACGGATATGAATTATGGATTAAGTTTGTTTCTTTTCACAAAGTAACTAATATTAGTAGACCGTTATTTTCATACAGACGACACGGAAATAATTTAACTACGAATGAGAAGAGAATTTTAGATACTAGGAAGGCAATTAAAAGTTCCTTTGTAAATAAATATCTTAATTCTGAAAAAGGTATTGCTATTATTCCTGTCAGAAGTATGAAGATGGGAAGTGTAAACTGGCCAGTGACTAAAATTCAAGGTTGCTCTATTGTAAAAAACAAAGTAGAGACTTGTTTAAAATCATCAAGTATTTCCAATGTAGTTGTTACTACATCTGAATTGGAATTATTTGAGTTCTTTTCAATAGAATTAGCAGGATTAAAAAACGTTCAAGTAATACTTAGACCAGTTGAATTATCTTATCAGACAGTAACTTTGTCAGAAACTGTTAAATTTATATTAGAAAGAGTTGAATTTCAATATGATTTTGTTGCAACAATTGCTATTGAATTTCCTTTTTTGGAAGCGTCAACAATCGAGGAGGCTGCAAATACTTTAGTCTTGTTTAAAGCAGATTCAGTAATTACAGTAAGGCCTGAATTCAGTACATTTTATACCCACAATGGTAATAGTTTTAAACCAATATTAGATCAAGATAAAAAGACCAAATATGAAAGGGAAGCCATATATAAAGGGGTTGGTGGAGTAGTATTAAGTAGTAAAAAGAATTTTCTGGAAAATGGAAAAATGTTAGGAAATCGAATAGCGCATATTCAGCTTGATAATAAAAATGCGTTTTCCGTACTAAGTGATTTTGAGTTGGAATTATTCCAACAATTTATAAATGGAAAATAATTGTAAAACTAATAATTTCTTCTTTGTTGTTACTGGTTTGCAGTTGTTGAATTCTATTGAATTTATTTTTAATAATGGTTTAAAAGAACAAAATAATATTCTTGTAATGTGTAATAAATCCATCAAGTCTAGACGCGAATTAACTATGTTAAGCTCTATGATAAGATGGAATCAAATCATTGAACTTCCTCCAAAAAGATTATTTATAAGGAATTATCCAAATCTTACATATTTATTAACTTTAATTTATAATGTTGTAAGGATTAAAAGAATTAATTTCCAGAACTCAGTAATTATTGGAAACGACATTAATCCATTTTTCCGATTTGCAACTAAAAACAAGGGATTAAAAGATATAGTTTTTATTGATGATGGATCTGGTACCTTAAGTTACTCTATGGACAATCCATATAAAAGATTGAAACAATTAAAAAATAAATGGATTTATAATTTATTGGGAGTTCAAGAACACGAAATTCATCCCTCAATTTATTTTACAACTTTTCCGAAAGTATTTAAAAATGTTGTAAACGGTAGTGTTATTCACAATAACTTTGGTTTTTTAAAAAGTAGTTTTTCTGAAAGCAGTAATAATGGAAAAATTTATTTTGTTGGTGATCCGCATGTGGAAAGAGGGTATTTAGATATTCATCAGTATTTGGAAATTTTAGCTAAAGTTAAAATTAATTTTGATGAGGAATTGGTGTATGTTGCTAGAGCAAATGAAGAATTAGAGAAACTCGAAATTATAGAGCAATTTCATGAAGTAAGAAGAAATGATGTACCATTAGAATACGAAATTATAAGCTCCAAATCAATCCCCAAAGCAATGGTAGCATTTCATTCTACGGTACTTTTTAATATGAATAGTTTTCTAACTGATAAAGTACAATTGTATTTTATTAGAATGCCTAAATTTTCGAATAAACCAAATTTTGATCATTTAGAGAAATTATGGTCAGAATTAGAAGTTTTTGCAACTGAAATTAAATTAAATAGTCAACAAGAATTATAGTCATGTCGCATTTTTTTTTATACGAAAAACAAGAAGTAATTAACAAAGTTAGTATTGAAAATGTATTTGAAAAAATGGGTTTATCTGAAAAGATAGAATTTGAATTCGACCTTTTTAATTGTGTACTTTATAAGAAAGTGGAATCTGATTATTTCAACTATGTTAGTTTGAAAGAAGACCATTATTTGAAATCAGCATTTGTAGTTGGTACCTTTTTATATAAAAAATTTGGATTTGAAGAAAGTCTAAACAAAGCAACCGAAGACTATTTAAAGGGTGAATTTGATTTCAAATCTTGTAAAGGTCATTTTGTTTTAGTTTTCATTAGCGGTGACAAAGTAGAGTTTTGTACAGACAGTTTAGGAGTATTTCGAATTTTTTCGATAGGTTCGAAATTATTTAGCACTTCATTTTTAGCATTAGCACATTCAGGACAGGGCAAATTCACAATTAATCGTTATGCACTTTATGAGCGTATCAGCTGTGGTTTTATTACAGCACCTGACACAATTCTGAATGAGGTAATAGATTTAACTTTTGATTATGGGCAGCATCGTAATGCATTTATTTTAAGTAATAAAATAGGAGCTGTTTTACCTGGTAATGAAAGTGTAGAAATGCAAGTAAGGCATTTGGAAGATTACTTTGAAACTGTCCAAAATGCAGTGGGCAATCGAAGTTCTATTTTAGGTCTTTCTTCTGGTTTTGACTCTCGACTTATCGCAGCTTTAGCAAAGAGAATTCCTAGACTGAATTTTTTTACCCATAAAACAGGAAATGTTCACAAGAAAGATCTTGCTATATCTAAGCAGATTGCCTCAGAACTTAACAAGACTCTTGAAGTTTTAGAAACTAAAAACCCATTATATATCAGTTTAAACGAACAAGAGGAACTATTAAGTCAATTAATCTACTATTATGATGGTAGATCTTCTATTAATTCTGGAGCTTTTAGTGAGACGGGTACATTTAACTATAATTATTACCATTTAAAATCCAAACTTCTTGGTTTAAACGGAAAAGGTGGTGAGATTTTGAGAAACCATTATAATTTTAAGAACGGTAACTATGAGTTTAGAAATTGGTATGAGGCTTTGGTTTTATTTCCTTTTTTTCATGAAACGTTTAGGAAAAATATTAGAGACGAAATATTGAAATTTATTGAGGACAAAGCTAAAAGGCGCGTTAATCGTAAAGGAAAAGTATGGAGTAAGTGGGAAATCCAAAGATACTATTCTGAGGTTATTCAATCGGATGGAGAAGGATCAATTGTTGTGGCGCACAACAAGATCACGTATTACTTGGCTCCGTTTCTTGATGCTAATTTATTAAGAGAATGTTATAAATCATTTAAGTCAAGTTCAAGTGGTTTTAAGTTTCAAAGTTCGGTAATCAATAGATTGTCACATAGTC
>JACCEA010618986.1_pt1 | contig 12821 bp, 15 predicted proteins | sample 7449851 | NCBI WGS metagenome assembly JACCEA01 (sample SAMN15323453, study PRJNA562643) | freshwater metagenome | isolation source: river surface water | place: USA:Blue River Watershed | collected 2017-08-18 | reverse complement strand
GTTTTGCCGCACGGATCCGCTCCTCACTGAGTACCGAGGACAGCCTGCCAGCCGGCGGACAGGGCGCGGTGGGGATTGAGTGCCGCAGTGCGGACGCCGACATCCATGCCTTGCTGGCCCCCTTGCACCATCGCGCTACGGCGCTGCGGGTAACGGCTGAACGGGCTTTGAACAAGCACCTCAATGGTGGTTGTCAGGTGCCCATCGCCTGTTATGCCGTCCTCGAAGGGGAGCAGTTGTGGTTGCGCGGACTGGTCGGCCAGCCTGATGGCGGCCGCTTGTTGCGTGCCGAGCAGCGGGCGCCGGCGACTGTCGCTGAACGCCTGGGCGTCGAGGTGGCTGAGGCCCTCCTGCAGCAGGGCGCGGCGGATATCCTGCGGGCGGTGTATGGCGAGGCCGGTCATCCATGAGTGACTGGCGCCTGCTGCTGACGCGTCCGGCCGAGGAATCACAAATCCTCGCCGCGACGCTGGCAGCGCATGGCGTGTTTTCCAGCAGCCTGCCGTTGCTGGCCATCGAGCCCTTGGCTGCAACGCCTGAACAACGCGCCGTGTTGCAGCAGCTGCAGCACTATACGGCGGTCATTGTGGTCAGCAAGCCGGCGGCGCGCCTGCTCTGCCAGCGCCTGCCGCAGGGCTGGTCGCAGCCCGCCGCCCAGCAATGGCTGGCGGTGGGTGCTGCGACGGCTCAGGTACTCGGCGCGCGTGTCGCGAATGTCAGCTGGCCGGAGACCGGCGAAGACAGCGAAGGGCTGCTGCAACTCCCGTCGTTGCTGGAGGCCCTGCAGATTGCGCAGCCGCGGGTGCTGATCGTCAAAGGTGAGGGTGGCCGCGAGTTGCTTGCGCAGCACTTGCGCACACGGGGGGTCAGCGTTGACTATCTTTCTCTTTATCAGCGCACCCTGCCGCATTACACGGCGGGTGCTGTGCTGGCGCGGGTACGTGACGAACAACTCAATGGCCTGCTGATCAGCAGTGGTCAGGGGCTGGAGCATCTGTTGAAGCTGGCGGCGGACGATTGGTCGCAGCTGGCGCGTTTGACGCTGTTCGTGCCGAGTGCGCGGGTGGCGGCACTGGCCCGAGCCGCCGGTGCGCAATGTGTTGTCGATTGCCATGGTGCCAGCGCCATGGCCCTGCTGGCCGCTCTGGACGCAGATACCGTCCCGGCGCAATGAAGCGAAAAAGGATAAGACTGTGAGCCAAACCATCAGCCCTGTTGAACCGCCTGTTGCCCCGCTGCCAGAACCTGCTGCGCAAGCCGCCAAAACTCCGGCCCGTCGCGGTGGCGGCTTGGCGATTGTGGCCTTGCTGGTGGCGCTGCTGGGCGCCGGCGTCGCCGCGTGGGGCGTGTGGCAACAGCAGCAGCTGGCGCTCAGCGCCACGGTGCAGGCACAGCAGGAGGCGTTGCGCCTGCAGTTGAGCGAGCTTGGCTCGGCTCATCAGCGTCTGCAGGAGCAAATGACCAGCTTTGCCCCGGTGGCTGAACTGGCCGCCCAGCAGAGATTGCTCGCCCAGTTGCAGGGCGAGCAGCAGAACCTCAATCAGCGTGTCTCGGCAGTACTGGGAGCCAGCCGGCAGGGCTGGCGGCTGGCGGAAGCTGAGCACCTGCTGCGGCTGGCCAGCTTGCGGCTGGTGGCCTTGCAGGATATCAACAGTGCGCTGGTGCTGGTGCAGGGAGCCAACAGCATTCTGCGTGAACAGGATGATCCGGATGCCTTTGCCAGCCGCGAACAGATCGCCAACCTGTTGCAGGCCTTGCGCAGTGTTGAACAGCCCGATCGCAGCGGCCTGTACTTGCAGCTGGCGGCATTGCGCGAGCAGGTTGCCACCCTGCAACCGTTGACGCCGGTCTTCGCCAGTCAGGCCCCGCAGTTCGATTCCTCGGCGGCCGACGGCGATGGCAGCAGCACATTTGCCCGTTGGCGCGAGCAGTTGTCGCGCTATTTCCGTATCCAGTTTCATGCCGATCAGGATGTGCGTCCGCTACTCGCCGGCGAGCAGCTGGATCAGGTGCGTCTGGCCCTGAGCCTGGCGCTGGAACAAGCCCAGTGGGCTGCCTTGAACGGGGACAGCAAGGTCTTCCCGGTGGCGTTGGAGCAGGCCGCCGCGATCCTCAAGTCGACTTTTCAGCAGGATAACGCCCAGTCTCGCGCCATGCTGAAGGCCATCGAACAGCTGGCCAGTCAGCCGGTTTCAATCAGCGTGCCGGACATGCAGCCGGCGCTTTCTGCCCTGCAGGCCTACATCACACGCCGCCAGCAAGCCGAAGAACAGCCCGCTGCCTCGCCTGCAGGTGAACAGCCATGAACCGGTTGGCGTTACTGATTCTGCTGGTTGTGGCAGCGGCAGCCGCGCTCGGCATGGCCATCGCGCAGGATGCGGGATACGTGCTGCTGGCCTATGAAGGGTTTCGCTTCGAGTCGAGCTTGTGGGCCACGCTGGGCCTGATTGCTGTGGTGTGGGCCGTATTCTTCGGGCTGCGCTTGCTGTTGGGTTTGTTGTTCAGCTCGGTCGGGCTGGTCAATCCGTGGTCGGGCCGCAACCGCAGCCGGCGGGTGCGCTTGTCTGCCGAACAGGGTTTTCTCGACTTGCAGGAAGGCCGCTGGGCGCGCGCGCAAAGACATCTGCGGCGGGCCGCGGAGGGCTCCGAACAGCCGCTGATGTATTTCCTGGGGGCGGCCAGAGCTGCGCAGCAATTGGGTCAGTCGGAAGAAGCCGATGTGTTGCTCGAAAGGGCCCTGGACAGCCAGCCCAAAGCTGAACTGGCCGTAGCCTTGGCGCATGCCGAGTTGCAAACCGCCAGAGGCGACGTTGCCGGCGCTCTGGAGACCTTGCAAGCGATGCGCCAGCGGTTTCCCGGACATCATCAGGTCCTGCGCGAGCTGGCCCAGTTGCAGCGTGACCGGCGCGATGCTTCGGCGCTGCTTGATCTGCTGCCGCCATTGCGCAAGAGCAAGGCACTGTCCGCCGCCGCGCTGGCCGAACTGGAGCTGCAGGTCTGGCAGTGGCGTCTGCAGGATGCCGCGCAGGACGGCATTACGCAGTTGGCCAACGCCTGGCAACAGGTGTCAGCCAGCCTGCGTCAGCAACCGGAACTGCTGCGGGTGTATGGCGAACAGCTGCACCGGCTGGGCGCTGATGGGGAAGCCGAGACGTTGTTGCGCAAAGCCATCAAGCTCAATTACGACGTCAGTCTGGTGCGGCTTTACGGCCTGCTGCGGGGAGAGCAGCCGCTGAAACAGCTGCAAGCAGCGGAAGCTTGGCTGACGCAACAGCCCAAAGATCCGGTGTTGCTCCTGTGTCTGGGGCGGCTTTGCCTGCGTTGCGAATTGTGGGGCAAGGCGCGGGATTATTTCGAGGCCAGTCTGATCTTGCAGGCCGATGCCGAAACCTGTGCCGAACTGGCCCGCCTGCTGGCGCGGCTGGGTGACGTCGGGCGCAGCAATCAATTGTTGCAACAAGGCCTTGAATTGCTCGGCCACACCTTGCCGGCATTGCCGCAGCCTTCTGCTGTGACAAACGCAGGATAGAAAAACCGCTCCTTTGACCGGTTTTAGCGCGGCTTTGATCTGGCGTGCCGCGCGGTAACCTTGAAAGCCGCGGGCGCTTTACTTACCGTAGCGGGCCTGAGGTATTTATCGCCCCCATTTCCGGAGTCAGCATGGCATTTTTCAGTTCACGTCGATTGTTTCTGCTGGCGTTTGTCGGCTGTGTGTTGATCATGCTCGGCGCGCTCTATCTTGAGCATGTGGTGGGTCTGGAGCCCTGTCCGTTGTGCATCGTGCAGCGGATTTGCGTGATGCTGTTTGCCGCAGTTTGCCTGCTGGCCGCGTTGCAAGGCCCCGGTAAAACCGGTCAGCGGGCCTATGCCCTGTTATTGCTGCTGATCGCGGCGGCCGGTGGTGGAACGGCGGTGCGTCAGGTCTGGTTGCAGTCGATGCCGGCTGAGCAGTTGCCGGCCTGTATCCCGCCATTGGACTACCTGATGGATTCCCTGCCCTTTCAGGACGTGGTACGTCTGGTGCTGCATGGCAGTGCCGATTGTGCCGAAGTCAGCTGGACGCTGTTTACCCTGAGCATTGCCGAATGGAGCCTGCTGGCTTTTGCCGGCATGCTGGCTTTCAGTATTCTGCAGTTGCTGCGCCGCGCCTGATCATTGCCGGTGCTGCCGGTTGATTCGCCGAGGAGACCTGCCATGCGTATGTTGTGTCTGGGATTACTCTGCTGGCTGCTTGCCGGTTGTGCACAGCATGCGGTTGATCAGTATGTCCAGGAGCAACCGGCCCTCGATCTGCCAGCCTACTTCAACGGTGAAATACAAGCCTGGGGCATGTTCCAGAACCGTTCCGGTGAAGTGCTCAAGCGCTTTCACGTGGCGCTTACCGGCAGCTGGCAGGGCGACGTCGGCACGCTGGATGAGCGCTTCACGTACAGCGATGGCACTACCGAACGGCGGGTCTGGACCCTGCGCCGTCAGCCCGATGGCAGCTGGCGCGGCACGGCCGCCGATGTGCTGGGCGAAGCGGTGGGAGAGGTCTCCGGCAATGCCCTGCACTGGCGTTACCAGTTGCTGCTCAAGGTTGATGGCAGCACCTATGTGGTGGACTTCGACGACTGGATGTTCCTGCTTGATCAGCGCGTGATGCTCAACCGCGCGCGCATGTCCAAGTGGGGTGTCGATCTGGGTGAAGTGACGTTGAGCTTCTACAAGCCAGCGGATTAAACACCTGTATGAAAGTTTCTGGCGGCCCTGCCTTGTGGCCGCCGGGGTGGCGGAATACTCTGTTTTCGCGCGTTATTGGCTGCAAGTTCGCCGACAACGCCTTCCCAAGCGACATCTTATGAGGCATCTTGAGCCTTGAGGATCGCCGATAAAATCAAGATAACAAGGGAAGCGAAAGCATCATGTTAGAGAGCTGCCAGAATGCCCAGGAACGCTGGGGTGGACTGCACCTGATGATTGACCGCTGGCTCCAGGAGCGGCAACAACTGGTCCGCGCCTTCAAAGCCCTGAACGCCGACAAGCATGCGCCCGCGGCCAACGCCAATGATCTGCAAGGCTTCTGTGAAGTGCTGGTCGACTACGTGTCGGCAGGGCATTTCGAAATCTACGAACAGCTTATGCAGGAGGCGAGAGCCTTCGGTGACAAGCGCGGGCTGGATCTGGCCAAGCAGATTTACCCTCGTATCGAGGCCATCACCCAGGCGGCTTTGGCATTCAACGATCATTGCGATAACGGTGATGCACGTGACAGCCAGTCACTGCATGCCGAGCTTGAGCAGTTGGGCGGTTTGTTGCAGGAGCGCTTCGAGCTGGAAGACTGCCTGATCGAAGTCCTGCACAACGCGCATCAGCAAGCACCGGCTCAACCCGCCTGAAATAGCCGGCCAAGGCACCCGGACTTTGGCCTTCGCGGGGCAGTCAGTCGTGCAGGTTTCACCCCTCCTGGCGTCGTTGATTATGACAGGCAGATGAACATGTAGCGGGGCCGCGTTTGAAATGCGACCTGCTTCTGGTCTGCACGACTGGAGGGGGCTACCATAGGGGAAACCCATCCGCCAGGAGGCGTGTCATGCCGTCAAAGAAGAAGTCACATCCCACTCCGCTGCATTTCCTGCAAGCCATGTCCGAGGACCTGGTAGCCAGTCTGGAAAGCGCTTGTGCTGAAGCCATGAGCAGGGCTGAATCGATTCTCGGCAAGCTGGAGAAAGAACGTGGTAAAGCGCAGGAAAAGCTCCACAAGAATCGTGTGAAGTTGCAGGACGCTGCCGCCGCCGGCAAAGCCAAGGCTCAGGCCAAGGCACGCAAGGGCGTAGCCGAAATGGAAGAAATGCTTGATTCGCTGAAGGACCGCCAGGCGCAAACGCTGCAATACATGGCTGATCTCAAGCGCGATGCGCAGGAAAGCATGAATCTGGCTCAGGGTGTGAGCAAGGTCCGTGAAGCAGTCAGCAAGGCGCTGATTACTCGCGAAACCAAGGCTGTCGCCGCCAAGGCTCCAGCGGCAAAACCGGCTGCCCGGGCCGCAGCAGCGAAAGCGCCAGCGGCAAAAGCCGCCGCCCGACCTGCAGCAAAACCGGTGGCGAAACCAGCTGCCAAGGCACCAGCCAAACCGGCTGCGGCGACTGCGGCCAAGCCTGCCGCCAAGCCGGCTGCAAAAGCACCGGCCAAGCCGGCAACGCCAGCGGCCAAACCGGCCGTCGCACGCAAGCCGGCGGTGCGCAAGCCAGCTGCCGCCAAACCGGCTGCACCGGCTGTAGCGCCCGCAGCACCGGCGGCCAAGCCAGCCGTTTAAGCCTCAGCAGCCGCGGTGCGCAGTGCTTCGAGTGCATCGCGGTTGTCTCTGCCGGCCATTGCGGCCAGTTTCCCCAGCCAGTCGTCCGGCGCCTCTTGCGGCCAGGTCTTGCAGTGCTGCTCCAATTGCAGCAGCAAAGATCGTTCGGCCTGAATCTCCAGTGATTTGATCTGCTCGCGCAGGCCCGCCAGTTGTTGATCCTGCAATGCGGCTTCTCGCCAGTTGATGCGCAGCTGGCGCAAGGGTTTGACTACCTCGTGTTGCCATGGGCGGGCGAGTGCCTGCAGTGCAGCACAACGTGGCTCGGTGCAGGTGACATTACGCTGTTCGAGCCAAAGAGCACTGAGCAGCAGGCAGACATCCGCGCCGCCCGCCTGCAAGTGCAGCAAGCATTTCTCCACGCCGGGGCGCCCGTAGAGGTTTTGTGCAAAATCCCACAGATCAGTCGACATGCTTTACTCCGGACGTTGCACCGATGAAAGCTGATAGACTCCGCCGCCGCAGCGCAGCAGCGAACCTTGCTTGTAACGGCTGCTGGTACCCTAATTCGCACGGCCCGCGGGGCCTGCAGCCTGCCTTGGACTGGATCCGATGATTCGACTGCAAAATCTTGTTCTCCAGCGTGGCCCGCAACGCCTGCTTGATGCTGCCGAGCTTACTCTGCATCCGGGTCAGAAGGCGGGATTGATTGGTGCCAATGGTGCCGGCAAGTCCAGTTTGTTTGCCTTGCTGCGCGGTGAGCTGAGTGCCGATGGTGGTGATTGCCTGATGCCGCCGGACTGGCGGATTGCCCATATGCAGCAGGAAGTCAGTGATCTGGAGCGCTTGGCGGCCGACTATGTGCTCGATGGCGACCAGCATCTGCGCGCTATCCAGCGCGAGCTGGCGATGGCCGAAGCCGCCCACGATGGTGCCGCCATCGCCCGCCTGCATGTCGATCTGGACAGCGCCGATGGCTACAGTGCCGATGCGCGGGCGCGCAAGCTGCTGGCGGGTCTGGGCTTCAGTAACGAACAGATGGACCGGCGGGTCGGCGATTTCTCCGGTGGCTGGCGCATGCGCCTGAATCTGGCGCAGGCGCTGATGTGCCCGTCGGACTTGCTGCTGCTTGACGAACCGACCAACCACCTCGACCTGGATGCGATTCTGTGGCTGGAAGACTGGCTGAAAAGCTATCCGGGAACCCTGCTGCTGATTTCCCATGACCGCGATTTTCTGGATGCCGTGGTCGACCATATCGTGCACCTAGAGCAACAGAAGCTGACGCTTTATCGCGGCGGTTATTCAGCCTTCGAACGCACCCGCGCCGAACGTCTGGCTCAGCAGCAGCAAGCCTTCGAGAAGCAGCAGGCGCAACGCGCGCACATGGAAAAGTACATTGCCCGCTTCAAGGCACAGGCGACCAAGGCCCGTCAGGCGCAGAGCCGCATCAAGGCGCTGGAACGCCTGGAAGAGCTGGCGCCGGCGCACGTCGACTCGCCCTTTGATTTCACCTTTCGCGAGTCGAACAAGATTTCCAGTCCCTTGCTCGATCTGGCCGAAGGCCGCTTGGGTTATGGCGACAAGGCGGTGCTGGAGAAGGTCAAGCTACAGCTGACCCCCGGTGCGCGCATCGGGTTGCTGGGGCCCAACGGTGCCGGCAAGTCGACGCTGATCAAGACCCTGTCCGGCGAGTTGCAGCCGCTGAGCGGCCGCTTGCAGCGTGGCGAGAATCTGTCGATTGGCTATTTTGCCCAGCACCAGCTGGATTCTCTGGACAACCAGGCCAGCCCGTTGCTGCATCTGCAGCGCATCGCGCCGACCGAGCGCGATCAGACCCTGCGCGATTTTCTCGGTCGTTTTGATTTCCGCGGCCCACGCTGTGACGATGCGGTGCTGAATTTCTCCGGTGGTGAAAAAGCCCGTCTGGCATTGGCGCTGATTGCCTGGCAACGCCCCAATCTGCTGCTGCTCGATGAGCCGACCAACCACCTCGATCTGGAAATGCGTCTGGCCCTGACCATGGCCCTGCAGGAATTTGCCGGGGCGGTGCTGGTGGTTTCCCACGACCGGCATTTGCTGAAAAGCACCACTGACGAATTTCTGCTGGTGGCCGATGGTCGTGTTGAAGCGTTCGACGGCGATCTGGAAGATTACGCGCGCTGGCTGGTGGATTTCCGCGCGCGGCAACAACCGGCTGTGACGGCTGAGGCCGGCGCGGAAAAAACCGACAAGCGTGCCCAGCGGCAGGCTGCGGCAGCCTTGCGCCAGCAGTTGGCACCGCACCGGCGCGAGGCCGAGAAGCTGGAAAAAGCCCTTGGCCAGTTGCATGAGCAGCTGGCAGCAGTGGAAGCCCGTCTGGGCGATGCAGCAATTTACGACGCCGCGCGCAAAGACGAGTTGCGTGACCTGCTGGCTGAACAGGCCAGGCTCAAGGTGCGTGAGGCAGAACTGGAAGAAAGCTGGATGACTGCGCTGGAACAGCTGGAGTCACTGGAACAACAGTTGGCGCAGGCCGACTAGAATCGATCAATTGCTTTGAACTGAGGTTTTTCCCATGGAATTCTTGATGACCCCCGAACTCTGGGTTGCATTTCTGACCCTGACGGCGCTGGAAATCGTGCTGGGGATCGACAACATCATCTTTATTTCGATTCTGGTCAGTCGGCTGCCCAAAGAGCAGCAGGCCAGGGGCCGCATATTTGGCCTGGGTCTGGCGATGTTCACGCGCATCGCGCTGCTGTTGTCGATCACCTGGGTGATGCGCCTGACCACCGATCTGTTCCACGTCTTCGGTCAGGGAATTTCCGGCCGCGACCTGATCCTGTTCTTCGGCGGGTTGTTCCTGTTGTTCAAGAGCACCATGGAGATCTACCACAGCACGGAAGTGGCCGAACAATCCGAACAGGGCGGCGGCAAGGCTTATGGCTTTATGGGCATCATCGTGCAGATTGCCATCATCGACATCATCTTCTCGCTGGATTCGGTGATCACCGCGGTGGGTATGGTGGAGAACGTTCCGGTGATGATTGCTGCAATCGTCATCTCGGTCGGCGTGATGATGCTGGCGTCGGGCACCATCAGCGAGTTCATCGACAAGCACCCTTCGCTGAAGATTCTCGCGCTGTCCTTCCTGATTGTGGTGGGTACCGTGCTGGTGGCTGAAGCCTTTGAAGTGCATGTGCCGAAAGGCTATGTGTATTTCGCCATGGCCTTCTCGCTGGCGGTAGAGGCCATCAATATCAAAATCCGCACCGCGATGGGTAAGAAGTCCCAGCCGGTGCAGTTGCACAAGGGCTCGCCGGACTGAAACAGTTGACTGGCGCAGGGCAGTTCAGGCTGCCTTGTGTCAGGGCGGGAAGTGGATGTATACCTGTGAGCAGGTTGTCGCGATCCAGCACAACAGCGTAGGAGATTGTTATGTGTACCCAGTTGCCAAGGTTACTGCGTTTGCACTCATTGGCGGGTGTCGTGCTGCTCGCACTTGCGCCTGTGGCCGTAGCCGCACCGGTTTACCAGTGGAAGGATGCCTCCGGTCAGACGGTATATTCCGACCAGCCGCCACCTTCCGGGGTTCCCGCGCAACAACTGACGATGCCACCAGCGCCATCCGCAGCCGATGTCGAGGCGGCACAGCAACGCACGAAAGCCATGCAGGAGCAAACCGAGCAACTGAGCGAAGAGCGCCGCCAACGCGAACAGCGTGCTGCCGAGGCAGCCAAACAGGCAGCGCCAGAGCAGCCGCTGGTGCCTGATGAAGAGTCCGGGCAGAACAGTTACTACGACCCGCAAAACTACTATCCACCCAGACAGCCGATTTCCCGCCCGCTTCCACCGCGCGGGGATATGCCTGTGCGACCGGCACATCCGATCGCCCGGCCCGGTCGAGCGCGCTGATGAGTCATCCATGAATCTGGAAACCTGGATTGCGTTCTTTGTGGCCTGCTGGATCATCAGCCTGTCACCGGGTGCCGGTGCAGTGGCATCAATGGCCTCCGGGTTGCAGTATGGGTTTCGTCACGGCTACTGGAATGCCATCGGCCTGCAGCTGGCGCTGTTGTTGCAGATCGCGATTGTCGCGACCGGTGTGGGTGCCTTGCTGGCCACTTCGCCACTGGCCTTCAGTCTGATCAAGGCCTTTGGCGTGGCCTATCTGGTTTACCTGGGCTGGCGCCAGTGGCGTGCAGCGCCTGCGCCGGTGTCCGAGGCCAACTTGCCGCACCCTCCGCGCAAGCGCCGTGCGCTGGTACTCAGTGGTTTTCTGGTGAATGCCAGCAATCCCAAGGCGATCATCTTTATTCTCGCGGTGTTGCCGCAGTTTCTCGATCTGCAGCGTGCGCAATTGCCACAGTATCTGCTGATGGCGCTCACCATGGTCGCCGTTGATCTGGTGGTGATGGCCGGCTACACCGGACTGGCCGCCAAAGTGCTGCGGGTGCTGCGCTCCGAACAGCAGCAGCGTCTGCTCAATCGCACCTTTGGCGCGCTGTTCATGCTGGCGGCAGGGCTGCTGGCGACGGTCAACCGGGCCGGCTGATCACCATTCGATCGGCTGGTCATTCCAGTCCCAGAAACTGCCGCTGTCAGCTGGGGTCTTGCCGGCGATCACGCTCAGCAGGCGGGTGGCGGCGTAGTCGCTGGTAAAGAGTTGGTTGACCGGCACATTGGCCTGAAAGGGTCGCGACAGTTCGGTGTCGGTGGTGCCCGGGTGCAGGCTGAGTACGCAGGACTGCGGGTTCAGCCGCTGCAGTTCGATGCTGGCGCTGCGCAATAACTGATTCAGCGCCGCTTTGGCGGCGCGATAGCTGTACCAGCCGCCCAGGCGGTTATCGCCGATCGATCCCACCCGCGCACTGAGCATGGCTACCCGGCATGGATGCTCGCCACGCAGCAGGGGCAGGCTGTGGCGGAGCAACAGAATCGGCGCAAAGGCATTGCGCGCAAAGCTCGCTTGCAGACCTTCGAGCGTCACCTGGCTGAGTGATTTTTCCGCCCGCGCGCCTTCGCCCTGCAGCAGTCCGATACAGCTGATCAGCAGGTTCAGCTTGATCCCCTGTGACTGCAGGCCGGAAACAAAGGTGGCCACGGCCACCTCATCCAGCGCATCCAGACGCAGCGTCTGCAGGCGCTCTCCATAGCGCTGGCGCAGGCTGTGCAACCCGGCACTGTCACTCCTGGCGAGTGCCCAGAGCTGACCGACGTCCTCGCGGGAGAGCAATTGTTCACAGAGTGCCAGACCGATACCGCGGCTGGCGCCGGCCAGCAGGACCCGCGCCGGATAGGGCTGCATGGCCTGCCAGAACTCCCCGGGCGCTGCTGAGGTGGGCATACTGTGCATCCTCTTGTTTGGGTGATTGCCGATGCGCGTGTGGATTGATGCCGATGCCTGTCCGAGACTGGCCCGTGATCAGGTGGTGAAGTTTGCCCTCAAGCGCGGCTTCGAGGTGGTGCTGGTCGCGGGTCAGCCGGTGGCGCGCCCCGGGTTTGCCTGCGTGCGTCTGATTGTAGTGCCCAGCGGCCCGGATGCGGCCGATGATTATCTGGTCGAGCATGCGCAGCCAGGCGAGTTGGTGATCTGCTCGGATGTGCCGCTGGCTGATCGTCTGGTCAAAAAAGGCGTCGCGGTGCTGGATCCACGCGGCCGGGAGTTTGATGCCGGCAACATGGGCGAGCGGCTGGCGGTGCGCAATCTGTTCACCGATCTGCGTGAACTGGGTCAGGTCGGCGGCGGCCAGGCGGCCTATGGCGAGCGTGACAAACAGACGTTTGCCAACGCGCTGGACCGCATCCTCACCCGCCTGGCGCGCTAGCCGCAGAGGTAGGTGCCGGTGCCTGCGGCGATCAGCGTGCCGTCATCAGCGTGCAGTTCACAGCGCACCACGGCGACCTTGTTGCCGGTGCGCAGCAGGCTGGCCGTGGCGGTAAAACTGTTGCCGCGTCCGGGGCGCAGATAGTCGACGCGCATATCGATGGTGCCGAGTTTGGCCAGCTTGGCCATGCGCTCGTTGACCGGCAGGTGATGGTCGCGGGAAAACGCGCCGATCATGGCCATCATGCCACCGACCACGTCAATCAGCGTGGCAATCACCCCGCCGTGCAGAATGCCCTGGGTAAAGTTGCCGATCAGTTCCGGGCGCATGGGCATGTGGATGCCGACTTTGCCGCCGGCCAGCTCGATGACCTCGATGCCGAGCAGTTGGTTGAAGGGAATCCGCCCGAAAAAGGTGGTGATGGCTTCACTCAGTTCGGCGGGGATTTCGCTGGGTAGGGGGTGCATGGCAGGGCTCTTGCGCAACGGTTTGCCTGAACTTGAACGATAGCCATCACCCTGACCAGTCTGCAGGCTGCAGAGTACCGGCAATTGGCAGAATCGCCGGCAAAATCATTGGTTAGCCAACCAGTTTTGTAGGATGGGTTGAGCTTGACGATACCCATCACCTGTCACGATGGGTATCAGCGCTGCGCGCTTCCACCCATCCTACGGAAACAAGCAGACAGGCGGTTAGCCAACCATCTCCAGCACCCGGTCTACCAGCTTGTTGATCCC
>JACCEA011355480.1_pt1 | contig 12825 bp, 13 predicted proteins | sample 7449851 | NCBI WGS metagenome assembly JACCEA01 (sample SAMN15323453, study PRJNA562643) | freshwater metagenome | isolation source: river surface water | place: USA:Blue River Watershed | collected 2017-08-18 | reverse complement strand
ATTGTAAATTTACCCTCTTAAATGAGTGCTTAGAAAGTTTTTAATTTTTCAAGGGTCTAATAAGAATATTTAGAAAATTAAATATAAAATGATTAATTTAAAAACATCATTAAAAATAGGACAAGGAGCGCATGGGAATGTTTATAAAATTTTTTTTGGAGATACTTTTAAAGCAGTAAAAGTAATAAATAAAAATAAAAGAGATTTCTTAAAAATTAATAAAGAGATTGAAATAATGAAAAAATTATCGAATTGTTCAAAAATTATTAAATTAGAAGAACATTTTGAAACAACAGATGAATATTATATAATAATGGAATATTTTGAAGGATTTACAGGAGAAGATTATATCTACACATTAAATTCAAATAACCATAGTATTAATTCTGTAGATGAAAAACAAATAAAAAAATGGATTTATGATATATGTATAGGAATAAAAGAATGTCATGAAAATGAAATAATTCATAATGATATTAAACCAGGAAATATAATGTTAAACAAAAATGAAGGAAAATTAATAGATTTTAGTACTTCACTATATAATAATGAAAAATTAAAAATGTCAGGAACACCAATATTTTTTTCGATAGAAAAACTTAATTATATTTTAGATAATAAAAGTGATATATGGAGTTTGGGAATAACACTTTATAGAATGATTACTGGAAAACATCCTTTTTTAAAAAAAGAAGTAAATAATTTAAATGAATTAAAAAGTGAACTGGAAACAAACATTTTAGAATTTGATTTAAATTCAAAATATAAATTTAGTAAAGAATTACTAAATTTAATTCAACATATGTTAATAAAAGATTATAGATATAGACCATCAATAAATGATTTATTACGACATCCTTGGTTTGACAATTTATAAAATATTATATTATATAAAATGTCATCAAATATTACAACTTTACATACACTAGTTAATAATCATTATTATGAGTTTCATCATAATTCAAATATTATAGAGCCGATAGAACATATAGGTTTAGAAAGATATCAATTAGAATATTGGGATTGTTTTTGCAATTCCACAAATTATAATTATGTGATAGGATTTACATTTAAACTAAATGAAAATAATGAAGCCATCGGAATATCAAAAATAAATTTTCATAAAGGAGTATTTCATAATATAGAAGCTATAACCAAAATGAATTTTGAACCAGATAATAAACCAGTTAAAATATTCGTTCGTAGACAAGTATCAAATTCAGTATCTGATATATATCATGTATTCTTAAATTATGTACATTTTAATATGTAATTTTATTAACAATATAACTTTGATTAAACTAACTAAAAAATATATTAAACGATTTAAAAAAAAAATTGAAATATTCAAAGTATTTAAAGAATTAAAACTATATAAGTAATTAACACATTATTATTATAACGGGCGTATAAGATAGCGGTTATTCGCTGACTCTTATAAGATCAGAAGCTGGGTTCGATTCCCAGTAGGCCTATAATTATTTTTAAATTATAATTTTATATGGGCGTATCATATAATGGTTATTATGGTGCTCTTATGTAGCATTCATCTGGGTTCGATTCCCAGTATCCCTATCATTACTTTCTAAAATTTTATTTGATATGGGGATATCATATAGTGGTTATTATGGTGCTCTTATGTAGCATTCACCTGGGTTCAAATCCCAGTATCCCTATGGGTATATGATATAATGGTTATTATACCACTCTTCCAAAGTGGAAATCTGGGTTCGATTCCCAGTATGCCTAAAAAAAATATTTTTATATATAAATAATAATGAAGTCTTTTTCTATTAAAGATGTTAAAGGAGATGGTAGTTGTTTTTTTAGATCAATATATGGTGCCGCAAAAGATAAAAGAGGTGCCTTAAGAAAATTAGTAAAATGTTTTTTATATCCTGAAAAATTAAAAGAGTATAAAAATGATGAAGAACTATTTGTTAAAGATATGAGACATAAATTATGTGATACTATTCTTCATGAAAATGATGGAAATGTAATAAAAAATATTTATTCAACATTAATAGAATTATCTGATGAAAATTATAGAATGGTAATTGACAGTTTTCCATCATGGATGAGAAAAGAGTTTAAAAATAAACCAACAAGTGAAAAAATTTTTAGAAAAATAATAGCTGAGCGTGTATTAAAAAATAGTTCTTGGGTTTCTGAAATAGAAGTTAGTATAGTTAAAGAAACACTTGAATATTGTGTAGGTTCTAAATTAGTTATTGTAATATTAAATACACCACCAAATAAATTTTTTAAACCTAAATTTAAAACATTATATATTTTAAATATAGGTGAAGTTCACTATAATTATTTGAGTTTACATCATATATAAAAATAAATCTTTTATATAGAATATATATTTTTTATTATTTATCTTACAATAAAAGATAAATTGACAAAATTAAATAGATTATAACAAATTAATAATCTAGTATAAAAATTTAATATAAAATATAATAATTCTATTATAAATTTAGAAAAAAATTTTTTCAATAATATTTTCAATAGGAAATGGTTTTGTCATAAATTTTTCAACATTATCATGTATATCATAATACAACATTATTTTATAATTATTATAATTTTCTTGATAAAATTTAAGATTTCTTATATAAATACTTAATACAATTTGTACTAAATTTTTGTAATTTGGGATATCATTATTGCTTACATAAGAATAATCTTTATTAGTTAATAACATAGGTAATTTTATTGCAATAATATTACCTCCAAGTGTAGTAGTACCTACACTACAAGATGAATAAAAGTTATATAATTCATTTTGTCCTTCAATATCCATGTGTAAGTTTTTAGTATTAAGTCTAGGTAAAGTATGATGAGATATTTTTATATTCCACCCATTTTTAGTATATTTTATAGATTTTTTACTTTGAAGTTCTAGATCAAATGTTATACTATTAATTTTATCTTCAATAGTATTATTAATACTTTGTTTAGTTATATTATTTAAAATATTTGTAGGAATATTTTGAAAATTCATTTATATTTCTCTAAGAAAGAAATTATGAATATAATTCATTAAAATATCTAATAGAAGAACTAAATTTTATTTATAGAATTAATATTTATTATTATTGCTAAAATAAAAAATAATATTTAATTTATTTTATAAATCTAATAATATCTTGATAATAAATTGCTCTTTTATGTTGTAAAACAATATTTTGACATGGTTTCCATAAATCTCTAATTTCATAAGCATAAATATACCCTACATAATATACTTCTGCTTTAGGTGAAGAAAACATTAAAATAATAATATCATCTAAAGATGGATTTTTATAGACAGGATCAGCAATATCAACAGTCCAACTAGCGTTTAATTTAGGCATAATTTTTTTTTGTAATTTAATAGCATGTTGTAGTCCACAAGTTTTTACATGTAAATTTTTATTTTTAAAATTATTTATTTTAATTTTATTTTCTTTACTTTCAATAATATCAGGATCAAATAATTCTCCTATTCTTGTAGTCTTATCCCAAACAGTATAATTAATTGTTCCCCCTATAATTTTACAAGCACCAACTTCCCCATATTTACCAATTAATCCTTGTATTAAACGATGTGTACCAGTATCATTGCGTATATTATCTCTACTTCCTTCTTTAAGTTGATAATTATATAATTTTTCACAATATTTTTGTACTAATTCTTTATCTTTGTTTGAAATATCAATTTGTTCACAGAACATTTTGATAAATCTAAAAAATGAATAAATAAATATTAAGTATTAACTAATATTGTTTATAAAAATTTTTCAATTTTTATTTTATTTACGAATAATATAATGATAAATATTAGCGAATATATTTCATTTTTAGATTCGTGGATATACGTATATTTACGTTATAATCGTAAATATTATAACGAAAAAAATAGCGAAATATTAAGATATTATATATATTACAGAGAAAAATTAGTAAAATATCTAAAATCAGAAAATATATATATTTATAATGAATAAATATGATTAAAAGTAATAAAATGAATATTAAAAATGAAAGAATTAAAATACAATCTTTAAATGTTGTTTTAACAGGAGGATCGAGAGGTCTCGGAAAAGCTATGAAAGAAAAATTTAGTAAAAATAATGATAAAGTATTTATAATATCAAGAAATTACCTTAAAGAAAATGATAAAAATATTAAAGGTATTTCTTATGATATAGGAAAAAATATAGATAATATAGATAAATTATATGAAATAATAAATAACGAATTAAATGGAGAAATACATTTATGGATTAATAATGCTGCTCAAAGTGGTGGTACAAAACAATTTATAGATTTTAATGATAATAAAATAGAAGATATAATTGATACAAATCTAAAAGGAACTATTTTACTTACAAAATATGCTGTGAATCATATGAATAATCAGAAAATAGGTGGTAGTATTTTTAATTTTACTGGTGCTGGTTCAGATGGATTTCCAACTCCAAATTTTTCTATTTATGGTTCTACTAAATCAGGTATATCTCAATTTACTAAAACAATTCAAAAAGAATTAAAAGATAGTAATGTAAATTTATATTTAATTTCACCTGGAATGATGACTACGGAATTATTATTAGAAAATATACCAGATGAAACATTTAATTTTATAAAAGATATGTGTTCAGAACCGGAATTAGTTGCACATCATCTAGTTCCAGCAATCAGAAGAGCATTTTATAATGTTTCAGATGATAAACAAATTAATTATTTAACAATATCAAAAATAATTTATAAATTATTATCAAAATCAATAAAAATGAATATTTAGATTATTGTAAAATTAGTTTAAGATTGTGATTTAATATATAAAATATTTTTTAGATATATCAATTAGATTAGAAATATATAAAACAAATAAAATATCTGTTCCTGTAAAATTTTTATTTTTAATATTTTGATAAAAATATTTTAATAATATAAACATATTTAAAAAATACATTGTTCCAATTATAGTATATATTTTTTTTACTAATATTTGTTTTTTTATATTATTATGTATAATAGTAATTTCTTTTAACATATGATCTATTTCATTTTCATTCATTTTATATTTATTTATAAATAATTAAAAAATTGATTAAATTCTTTAAGTCATAAATTTTATAAATTTTATAAAGTAAATAGATATAATGCCTAAGGAAATATGTTCATGCGAAGGTTGTAAAAAAAGTTTATATTCAATATCATTTTACTGTCATTATTGTAAATTAAATTTTTGTATTAAACATAGACTCCCTGAAGAACATAAATGTGATATTAAAAATTCAGAATATTATAAAAATCATTTTGACGATATACTTAAGAGAGAAACAAAATTAAATCTTAATTCACTTGAATATTCTATCTCACACTAAAGTAATGAAAATATATGAAATTAAAATTTTATTTTCAGTAGTTGTAGAAAATCATGACAAATTTGTAAAAAATAATTTTTTATTATTTAAAAATTATAAAAATGCAATTTTATTAATTGAGAAATTAAACATATATGATGAAATAAATAAATTAAAAATTTTTATATCTGACAAAGAATTTAAAGAATTAATATTATTTTTATCAGAACATAAAATATATAAAAATAATCCAGTCTGTAAATTATTTATTGAAAATGAAAAAAATTATATTTTACCATATGAAATTGAGTATATAAATTTAATAGAAAATTTACTTATAAAAGAAATAAAAAATTTTATAAATTATTCTAAATTATTTACAACAGCATCTAATAATGATTCTCTTCCATCTCTTACATCATCACTTAATTGCCAAATCATTACACCGGCTAATTTGTATTGATTGACATATTTAGATTTAATTGCTACTGATTTAGGATTATCGTAAGTCCAAGTTTCGCCTGTAGAAGGATTATTACAATAATTAGTTTTAGATACATCATCAAAAACTTCAATATTAGGACTTTTATTTACCCAGTCACGTAAATCTTTCCAACATGTTAATCCAGGTTCACCACCAGTATTAACAGATTTAGTAACTCCTGGTCCTCCTTTATTTAAACCAAATATAATAGGAGCATTTGGTTTTGCTGGGTCTTTTTCTAATTTACTCCAACCTCTACCGTAAAATGGTATTCCAAGAGCAACTTTTTCTGGAGGAAAATATTTTAGAATTATTTGAACTGAATCATGAGCATTAAATTTATTATCAGTTGCTTTTTGAAGAGGATTATCGTATAATGGTGAATTATGTCCACCATCTCCCCAAGAACCATAATAGTCATAACTCATTAAATTCATATAATCAAGATATTCAGCACAATTTTTATATTGTTCCAGTACAATTGGATTACAACCAGTAGCTACAGAAACTTCAATATATTTATTTGGTATTCTTCTTTTTAATTCAGTTCTTAATTCTTTAAAAAAGATTTCAAGATTAATTCTATCATTTACCTCATCAACATAATTATAACCTACACCTTGTCTTCCAGGAAATTCCCAATCTAAATCAAAACCATCAAAATCATATTTGATTATTGCATCAATACTTGTAGTAATAAATATATTACGTAAAATTTTATCTTTCATAATTTTTGACATATTCCAAGATAATGACCATCCTCCCATAGATACACAAATTTTAAGATGTGGATATTTCTTTTTAAGTGATGCAAATTCAGAAACTTGCGTTTCAAAAGCATATTCATCATGAATAGCAAATGCTCCTTCTGCTAATTTAGGAGGAGCATAATATGGTAGTGGAGGAAATGGATAATTTTTTTTTAGTAAATCATAGTCTTCTTGGTTTGGATTGGGTAAGCAAAATGCGTACATTATATGTGTTAATTTATCACCTGGTATATCTTTAATTTGATAGTTTCTACCATATATATCCCATTGAGCAAGATATCCCATAATTTTCTTTTTTGTTTTTGGACCTGCAACAGGAACTATAACTTCTTCAGCTGGTAATATGAGTTTAACATTAGGATCTTTTGTTAATACATTATATTTTTTGGGTCCATCATATGAAAATCCACTTGTTATTGTCGCACCTATTGCTAAAGATTTATTCCATTCTTTTCCGGAAATTTTAAGGTCTGTAGTATTTATTTTCGAAAAATCTAGGTTCCAAATCTCTTTTATATTCATATTTTCAAGGGTAATATTGAAATTCCATGGATTTAATACAGTATTACTAATATTTTTTATAGTAATAGAACCATTACCACCTGTTCCCCAATTTTCAGTAGATTTTATTTCAACTTCATATTTAAAACCACCAGATGAAACTGGAGGAGTCACAACAGGAGGATTTACAACTGGAGGTGTCACAACCGGAGGGGTTACAACAGGAGGGGTAACAACTGGAGGGGTAACAACTGGAGGAGTTACAACAGGAGGGGTTACAATAGGAGGGGTAACAACTGGAGGATTATTTGATTTAAGATTTAATGGAACATTATTAATTAATTTAACATTTACATCATCGCTTGATACTAAAAAGGCAGTATTTCCTTTATATAAAAATCCTGATAATATTGTTTCTTGTGCTTTGATAGTTTTATTATATTCTTTACCCGTGATTGTAAAATACGAACCATTTTTAACAACATTAAAATTCCATAAAGTTTGAATATCAATATTTTCAAGTTTTAATACAATTTTCCAATCTGTAATTGGTTTAGAAGTAATATTAGTTATAGATATCACACCTGTTCCGGAATTACCCCAGTTAGTAGAATTAATAAAAGTAACATTATACATTTTATTTAATATATTGAAATTTAATTTATATAATTTATAAAATTTATTTAAATTTTTTAATAAATAAAAAAAAATTTGAAATTAAAAAAAATTTATTATAAATCATTTAAATAGAGCTCATAACTCTTATCAACATATTCAGAATGTCAACTACATCTGAGATCACACCACGCCAATCAGTATCCGACACTAATAGTGCTATTTCTACTATTTCAACAGGAACAACATATGATTTGCTTCGTTCTTTTGATGATTATGAACCAGTTTTTGGAAAAAAATATTTTATTAAAGATGCAACACCACCAAAAGGTTTTGATAAAATTAATATTTTAATTCCAATGTATAATGAAACATCAAATGAACTAAAGAGAACATTAGGTGATCTTCATGAATGTATCCTTAAGATGAATAAAATTGGTGGTGGTTATGTTCATACATTAGTAATTCTAGATGGGTGGCGTGTAACACATTCAAGTATGAAAGAATATCTAAAAGAGATGTATCCAAGTGTATCAGATAAAATTGATAATATTGGAGAAAGTGGTAAAGATGTTGAAACTTATATTTTACAAAAAATTAAAAATAATGAATCTACTTTTGTAAAGATTAGTGAAGATCAAAAGATGAAACTATCATTTATTATCAAAGTTGATAATCGCCGTAAGCATAATTCACATGCATGGTTTCTTGAATCTTTTGCTCAAGAAATGATGTCTGATTATGTTTTCCTAACTGATTGTGGAACTCGTTTTGATCCTAAATGTTTAGTTAATCTGTATAGAAATATTATTACAGATCCAGATTGTTCAGCTATCTCAGGAAGACAACGAGTAATGAGTGAAGAACAACAAGGAAGTGATGATGATCTTCGTGGTCTAATTTATCGCGCAGTTCAGTGTTTCGATTATGAAGCATCTCTAGCGAGTTTTGTTGGAGCATTTAGTACTTTTGGAATGCTTCCTGTAATTCCAGGTCCATGTGGATTATATAGGTTTGATGCTATCTGTGATAAAGAAAGGCGTGCTAATATGTATAAAGATATGCTTCCAAGAATTAAAACTACAAAAATTCAAGAAATACAAAATGAAAGTTCTTCAGTTCCATCAAGTCCTTCAAAAGCAACATTAAGTCCTCGTAAAACACAAAGAAATAATGAAACAATCAATGTAGAAAAAAATGATGTTGTAATTGAAGTAGCACATCCTCCACTAAAAGAAGGTGAATATATTGATGCTATTGATTTCTATGTTAAGACAGTTTCTCTAAATCCAGATGAAACTGGTATGCTTCTAGGTTCTCTTCTTCTTGCTGAAGATCGTATTTTATCATATGCAGCAGTTTTACAAACTAAAAAGCAATATCATACTAAATATGAACCTTCTTCAACATTCTATTTTGAAGCTGAAGTCAATCCAACTCAACTACTTCAACAAAGGCGTAGGTGGATTAACGGAACGATGGCGGGATATCTTTGGCTCTTCCAAAATATTGGATTACTATTCAAGTCTAAAATGTTATTTTACCAAAAAATCTTCCTAACAATGCTTCTATTCTCTCAATTAATGATGTTTTGTATTATGGCAATTGGTGTTTCAATTCTAACAATTGCTATTCGTTATCCTCTTGTTTCAATTATCCAATTACCTCGTGTATATGCTGAAATTTGCGTAGGAACATTTATGTTATTATATATTGTATTTGTTTGGTTTCACTCTTCTCCAGTAGCTAAACGACCAAAACTAAATGTTCTACTATTTGATATTATTACAATTGCTAATATGGCAATTGCTATTATTATGTTGGTTAGTGTTATTATTAGTATTCTAAAATTCAAAGTAGAATTTGCAATTCTTTTCAATATCGGCATTATTTGTTTCAATACTCTAATGCCATTCTTTTTAGCAGCACTTCATGACTGGAAATCTCTAGGTCTAATGATTAAAACATTTATTCCATTCTTACTCTTACTACCAACATTTACAGTATTCTTTTCTGTGTATGCATTTTCACGAATGTGGGAACTAACTTGGGGTAATCGTCCATCAGATCGTCTAACAACTATTACTCAAAGAAAAACACAAGAAGAATTACAGGAAATTAAGCAAAATCTACAAAATAATGCTCGCACATTTGCATGGGGTTTAGTAGTACTAAATGTAATCGTTTGTATTGTATTTTCAAGTATCCAATTTGATACTAGATTTGTATTAGGTCTTCAATGTTTCATCTTCTTTTGGTCTTCATTTCAAATGATAATTTCATTCTTATATTTTATCATAACTGGTATTTATAATTTCCTTGCTGTATTAGGTAGATTTATTCTAACAGGTTCTTGTACTCATAAGAAAATGGATCTTCGTCGTAAATTCGGAACTAAAAATAAAACTCATAAAGCAATTATTTCATCAATTGATCTAGAAATGCGTGTTGTTAATCTCTAAATAACATAAATATATTTTTAGAAAATTAGTATAGAATAATAGTTTTATTATTTATATATAAGTAATAAAAGTAATATATTATTCATATATTATATCATGAATTCAATTAATGATAATTCAATTAATGATGAAATCTCCGAAATATGGAAAAATTTACCAGTAAATATATCAACAAAACTTTATTATGATAAAATATTAGATGAAATTATCGAATATATTCTAAATAAATTTGAACTTTTTGAACAAAAAAATATAAATCAAGATAAAAGTAATATATTTTGTGAATTTATAATATCTAAGAGAACTTCTAATGAAGATTTTTATATAAATTCCTTCATGGAATGTGTTATATTATGTAGATATGGAAAACGTTTTATTAAATCATATAAAACTTTTGTAAATAAAGATCAAAATTCAGGAAAAATAACATACTTTAAAACTACAGATAAATCTTATAATGGATTTGATAATAATTATTTTAAAGTAATTTTTGAATCTTGTATAAAAAAATTACTTTATTTTGAAAAAAAAAATAAAAATTATAAATTAATATATACTTTCAAAGAAGTTAATTTGAATACTAGACCTGATGCTGAATATAAGTATTATGATGATATTCCATCTGAATTATTTAATGAATTATTCAAATATATTTCGTAATATTCGAAAATATAAATTTACTTAAAATATTAATCCCGATATTTATATAAAAAAAATGAAATAAATTATTAATTTTATTAATGATAAAATAAAAAAATTTGATTTTTATTTTTATAAATAAAAATATATATCATAGATATACTAATATCTTGCTTTATAAATTAATCAATTATCTCAAAATGTGTGGTATCACAGCAATTATTTCACGCAATCAAAATAACAAGAAGAGTGATGTTTTTAAATTTCTTTTTGGTAGTCTAACTCAACTACAAAATCGTGGTTATGATTCTGCTGGAATTTGTGGTGTAAATGAATATAATCAGTTTGTAGTTCATAAGAAAGCATCAGATGAAACTCAAACAGCACTTGAAAAAATTAAAGAACAAGGTCAATTTTCATTCGATAGTTGTTATATGGGTATTGCTCATACCCGTTGGGCAACACATGGAGAAAAAAATGATGTAAATTCACATCCTCATATTTGTTATCGTAATAAAGTTGCTCTAGTTCATAATGGTATTATTGAAAATTATGATGTTTTAAAGAAAGATCTAATGAAAAAAGGAATTACATTCAAAAGTCAAACAGATAGTGAAGTTGTGGTAAATCTAATTTCATATTATTATACTCAAATGAATCTGCTAGATGCTATTAATAAAGCATGTGGTGTTCTACAAGGAACATGGGCTCTGGCTATTATTTCAGTTGATAGTGATAAACTATATTTTACACGACATGGTTCACCTCTTATCATGGCTCAAACCGAAAATGATGTAGTAATTACATCAGAACTATCAGGACTAATGTCAAATGTAAAAGATTTTAATAAATATACACTAGTTAAAGAACTTACAGTTTATCAAATGACTCCAGATAGTATTATTGATTGTGAAACAAAAGATGTTCATTTTGAAACTTGTGGTGTTACACCCTATCCTTATCCTCATTGGACACTAAAAGAAATTAATGAACAAGCAGATAGTATTAAGCGTGCTCTAAATTATGGTGGTCGTATTACAGTGGATAATAAAATTCGTCTTGGTGGTCTTGATACTCTAAAAGAAGCACTAATTCGGTGTAATCGTGTATTTTTAGTAGGTTGTGGAACATCATTTCATTCTGGAATTGTAGGGCAACATTATATGAAACAACTTCGTGTATTTAAGAGTGTTCAATGTATTAATGCAGCAGAATTTGATGAAGAAACAATTCAGTCAGATTATGCTGAAACACTTGTGATATTCCTATCACAAAGTGGAGAAACACGTGATGTTATTAAATGTCTTGAAATTTGTAAGAGATTAAACATTCTAACAATGGGTGTAGTAAATGTAGTAAATTCTTATATTGCTAATGAAACAGATTGTGGCGTTTATCTAAATGCTGGTCGTGAAGTAGGTGTAGCTTCAACAAAGAGTTTTACATCTCAAGTTATTGTTCTTGTTCTTATTACACTTTGGTTCCATCAATATAAGCATACTCAAGATATGCATATTCGTATTAAATTACTAGAAGAACTTAAATCATTTGCTGATAATACGACCGATATTTTAAATAATATTCAATCTTATAATTTTAATGAAATTGTAAAATCTTTTGAAAGTAATTCAATGTTTGTTCTAGGAACTAAAGGAAAAGATATGGCTGTTGCTCTTGAAGGAGCACTTAAAATTAAAGAAATTAGTTATGTTCATTGTGAAGGTTCATATACAGCAAGTCTCAAGCATGGTCCTCTAGCATTAATTTCTAAAAATACACCAGTAATTTATTTAATTAGTAAGGATACTGATGAAAGTACGGTATTTAATGCTGTAGAAGAAGTTCGTAGTCGTGGTGGAACTCCATATATTGTAGGAAATCATGAAAATGCTGATATTCCTATTATGTCTAATAATGAATTTAGTTTTCTATGGAATAACATTGTTCTTCAAATTCTAGCTTATTATATGTCAGTATCTAAAAATATTAAT
>JACCEA011057188.1_pt1 | contig 12827 bp, 13 predicted proteins | sample 7449851 | NCBI WGS metagenome assembly JACCEA01 (sample SAMN15323453, study PRJNA562643) | freshwater metagenome | isolation source: river surface water | place: USA:Blue River Watershed | collected 2017-08-18 | reverse complement strand
TGCGCAGGTTGAACAAGCTGAGTGGCTGTGCTCCTCCCGGTGCGCCGTCAAACCGGTAAATCAGGTCGTAGTATTCATCCAACGGGCTGCGAAACCACGAAGCCCCATGGGGATCCATGGGGCTCGCATTGATTTCGGTAAGTTCTTTGGGCGCGAGGCTACAAAACGCTTCGTCGTGCCAGGTAAGGCCACTAGAGGGTTCGGTCCACACACTAGGCTTTGACGACACTACTTCCAGTTTCCACTGAGGGTCGGCTCGGTCAGCGAACCGACTATCAGATCGGCCGTCTTGAGGCGCTTGATGTAGTTGCTGTACTGGTCAAGTACATCGCCAAAAATGGCTTGGTTGCTCGCCTTGATTTCGAAAACGGGAACTTTAATACCATTTTTCTCCACTTCAGCTGTGCCCATCTTGAAGGTTGAATCTTGGCTGTACTTGATGCGCAACAGGTCGTCTGCATTGAAGTCTTCGGGGAAGAGGTCCTCACGCTGGTTACGGAGCTTTGTCAGGGCCGAAGCACTACCAATCACGCGGTAGATGATCGTGTCCTTGAGCATGTCGGTTTGGTACACCTTGTTGTACTGCATGAACGAGGAGTCCTTGCGCTCAACAATCGTTACTTCGGCGTTCTTGATGAAGTCAACCAAGGTTGGGATCTCGGTTGCGTACATGCCGTACTCGTTTTTGAACGCCAACTGAGCTTCGCGAAGCTGCTCAAGTTGCTGAATTACAGCTTCGTATCGCTTGTCGCGAATGTTCTGAAACTCAATGGGTTCCATGATGATTCGGTAGATGCGAAACGCGATAAGCACCGCCACTACGGCTAGAACTACGCGGATAATTAGGATGGTACGAGCGGTCATACGTTCAATTTGAGGCTCAAAAATAGAACAAACTGAGCGCACCCTCATTCGACCAAGGTTAACTTTTTTCGTTTTCGGTCAATTATGCGCCGACCTTTGTGGAGTGCGGCATTTATTTTTTGATTTAGACCGAACGCTATGGCACCACGAGCGCAACCACGAGGCGTTTTTTCGGGAACTTCACGCGGATCGAGGTTGGACAGGCGCTGCCGAACAATGGGCGCAAGCCTACCTGCGCATTAATGACCGGCTCTGGGACCATATTCAGGAACACAATTTGGGCGTAGACTACGTTCGAGCGCGGCGGTTTCCCTTGCTTTTTCGCGAAATGGGCTTGGAGATCGGGTCGGCTCGAGAGGCCGAACGGCTGGGCGCTGAGTGTGAATTGGTTCTCAAGGAACGCCTACCCGATTTGGGTGCAGGATACGACGGTGTGGCGGAGGCGTTTCATGCCCTCCGCGCAAAGGGATATCGCCTTCACATTCTGACCAACGGGGTGGTCGCTCCCCAGCGGCGAAAGATTGCGGCCCTTGGGCTTGAGGCGTACATCGACGTGCTCATGACCTCTGACGTCGCAGGCTGCTACAAGCCAGATTCGGGCATCTTTAAAGCTGCGCTTCAGGCAGCCGGGGCGAATGCGGCAGAATCATGGATGATCGGCGATTCCGTCCTGCGCGATGTGCTCGGAGGCCAGGGTGCGGGAATGCGCACCGCCTGGTTTCGTGCGGTCGACGCACTGCCGCCTGACGCGCAGGGTCAACCCGACCTTGAATTCGCGGATTGGCGGGCGTTTCCCGACCTTTTGGAGGCGGCGCTGAGCGCCCGTTAGAGCCTTGTTGGGCGGTATCTTTGCCACCTATGGTGGACGCACAACCCTACAAGCCCCAGCATCCGATCCGCATCGTTACCGCCGCCTCGCTTTTTGACGGCCACGACGCGAGCATCAACATCATGCGACGCATCCTTCAGTCTTCGGGCGCTGAAGTCATTCACTTAGGTCACGACCGCAGCGCCGAAGAGGTGGTCGAAACCGCCATTCAGGAGGACGCCAACGCCATCGCGATGACGTCGTACCAAGGCGGGCACCTCGAGTACTTCAAGTTCATGTACGACCTGCTTCAGGAGCGCGGAGCCGGCCACATCCGCATTTTTGGCGGCGGCGGCGGAACCATTCTGCCCTCGGAGATCGCTGAGCTTCAGGGCTACGGCATTGCGCGCATCTACCACCCGGACGATGGCCGCGCCATGGGGCTTCAAGGCATGATCAACGACCTTCTGGAGAAGTGCGATTTCGCCATCGGAAGCGAAGTTTCGGACGCACTCGAAGGCGTGAAAATTCAGCGTCCGCGCTCAGTAGCCCGAACGATTTCAGCTGCCGAGAACGCACCGGAGGCCTACGAAACCTTGCGCGCAGAAATCGAACGCATGGCCTCCACGAGCAAAGCACCGGTTCTTGGAATCACGGGCACGGGCGGAGCGGGAAAGAGTTCCATGGTCGACGAGCTGGTGCGCCGTGTGCTTCGCCATTTTCCGGAGCTGAAAATTGGCTTGGTCAGCGTAGACCCTTCGAAGCGCAAAACGGGCGGAGCGCTCCTTGGTGACCGTATTCGAATGAACGCGATCAACCATCCGAACGTCTACATGCGTTCGCTCGCCACCCGACAGAGCAATTTGGCGCTCAGCAAGCACGTGAGCGACGCACTGAACGTGCTCAAGGCGGCGAAGTACGACCTCATCATTCTGGAGACGAGCGGAATTGGCCAGTCCGATACCGAAATCTTGGACCACAGCGACGTGTCGCTTTATGTGATGACGCCAGAGTACGGAGCGGCCACGCAGCTCGAGAAAATCGACATGCTCGATTTCGCCGACCTGATTGCGCTGAACAAGTTTGACAAGCGCGGTGCGCTCGACGCGCTGCGCGACGTAAAAAAGCAGTACCAGCGCAACCACCAACGCTGGGACGACCCGCTGGACGACATGCCCGTGTTTGGGACCATGGCAAGCCAGTTCAACGATCCCGGCACCAACCGCCTTTTTGCAGCCATCGTGAACGCGCTCCGCGCCCAAACGGGCGATGCCAGCTGGACGTTGGCCGACGAGGTCGCCAAGGAACCGGGCGAGAAAATGTTTGTGATTCCGCCGCACCGGACCCGCTACTTGAGCGAAATTTCAGAGGGAATTCGCACCTACAATGCCTGGGTGGACCACCAGGCCGAGGTGGCCGACGCGCTCTACAGCCTGCAGCGGGCTGAGGCCGAGATGCGGAAGTCGTCGCTCGAAGACCGCGACCGCCTCGCTAAGGGCCTGCAGGAAGCCATGGAGCTGCGCAAGCGCGACCTGGATCCGCACAATTGGGCCCTGATTGAGGGCTGGGACGCCCTGCGGGGGCGCTACAAAGCTTCGGAGTACGTCTACCAAGTGCGCGGAAAGGACATCAAAGTTCCCACCCATACGAAGTCGCTTTCGAACCAGGACATTCCCAAGGTGGTGACGCCGTCGTACCGCAGTTGGGGCGATATTCTGCGCTGGCAGCTTCAAGAAAACGTTCCCGGGGCCTTTCCGTACACGTCGGGCCTGTACCCCTTCAAGCGCCAGGGCGAAGACCCCACGCGCATGTTTGCCGGCGAGGGTGGACCGGAGCGCACCAACAAGCGCTTCCACTACGTTTCGCTAGGAATGCCCGCCAAGCGCTTGTCGACCGCGTTTGACTCGGTGACCCTTTACGGACGCGACCCGGGCCGCCGCCCCGACATCTACGGAAAAATTGGCAATGCCGGCGTTTCGGTCAGCTGCCTGGACGACGCCAAGCGCCTGTACAGCGGATTTGACCTGTGCGATCCGGCGACGTCGGTGTCGATGACCATCAACGGCCCGGCGCCGATGGTGCTCGCGTTCTTTTTGAACGCGGCCATTGACCAGCAGTGCGAGAAGTACATCAAGGCCGAGGGCTTGGAGTCCGCCGTAGAAAAAGCGCTGCACGCCAAGTACGAGGCCAAGGGTCTGGAGCGTCCGCGCTACCACGGCGCGTTGCCCGAGGGCAACGACGGGCTCGGATTGATGCTGCTTGGAATTACGGGCGACGAAGTGCTGCCCGCTGAGGTTTACCAGCGAATCAAGGCCGAGGCGCTCAGCCAAGTGCGCGGTACGGTGCAAGCCGACATCCTCAAGGAGGACCAGGCCCAGAACACCTGCATTTTCAGCACGGAGTTCGCGCTCCGCTTGATGGGGGATGTTCAGTCCTACTTCATCGAGCGCAACGTGCGGAATTTTTATTCCGTGTCGATCAGCGGCTACCACATTGCCGAGGCCGGGGCCAACCCCATCACGCAGCTCGCATTCACGCTGGCGAACGGCTTCACCTATGTGGAGTACTACCTGAGCCGCGGCATGGACATCAACGCGTTTGGCCCGAACCTCAGTTTCTTCTTCAGCAACGGCATCGATCCGGAGTACGCGGTCATCGGCCGCGTAGCCCGCCGCGTCTGGGCCAAGGCGCTGAAAAACAAGTACGGTGCGGACCCGCGCGCGCAGATGCTGAAGTACCACATTCAGACGTCAGGTCGCTCGCTGCACGCCCAAGAGATTGACTTTAACGACATCCGAACGACGCTGCAGGCCCTGTATGCCATCTACGACAACTGCAACTCGCTGCACACCAACGCTTACGACGAGGCCATCACCACGCCGACCGAAGAAAGCGTGCGCCGGGCCATGGCCATTCAGTTGATTATCAATAAGGAACTGGGCCTCGCGAAGAACGAAAACCCGCTGCAGGGCTCGTTCATCATCGAGGAACTCACCGACTTGGTCGAAGAGGCGGTGCTCACGGAGTTTGACCGCATCACCGAACGCGGCGGCGTACTGGGTGCGATGGAGACGATGTACCAGCGCGGCAAGATTCAGGAAGAGTCGATGCACTACGAAATGCTCAAGCACACGGGCGAGTACCCCATCATCGGGGTCAACACCTTCTTGAGCAGCAAGGGGTCACCGACCTTGACGCCGGGTGAAGTTATTCGCGCCGAAGTCGACGAAAAGGAGCGCCAAATTGCCACCGTCGAGCGCCTTGCGGTCGTGGGGGGTAGCACCGCGCAGTCGGCCCTTGATGCGATCCGTACGGCGGCCCTTTCCAACCAGCCGATGTTTGACGCCATCATGGAGGCGGCTAAGTCCTGCTCGTTGGGGTCGATGACTGACGCCATGTTTGAGGTGGGCGGTCAGTACCGCCGCAACATGTAAGGACGTTAGCGCCGCGGAATCCGGTTCCAGCGCTGCACGAATTCGCGTTCGCTGTACTCCGCCGAGGCCAAGCGCCAGCGGCCGAAGTGGCGTTTGTAGCGGAGTTCGGCCGTCGTCACCTCGTAGCGGGCGACGTAGTGCCGCTCGCGCGGTTTGTGCAATGTGCACCGCCATTGGATTTCAACAAGGTCGCCTGCGGGCGCCGTCGCTGCCTGATTGGTGCATTCCTGGTCCGCAGCTAAACGGCGGATTTCGGGAGCGAGTAGGGGAAGCACACTCAGGCTGCTCACGTGGTACAGGCTGGCGGGTGCTGGAATGCGTCCGAGCGGAAGCACTAATTCCTGGCCTTCGCGGTAGGAGGTTTGGGCAGTGGCTCCGGACCACAGCACGTGGCGCCTTAGGTTGCCGTGGCGGTCCATGCCCACTTCGTTTTTTATTCCCGTAAACGTTTGGGTGAACGCCGCGGAGCGCGGTCCGCGCCGAAAATGGGTGGTAAGGGTTACGTTGGGGTTTTGGTCCAGCGCATAACGGTCCAGGTGGGAGGTTCCGCAGGACGCCAAAACTCCGCCCGCCAAAAGCCAAAAAAGGACCCGAAGCATGCGCTCAAGGTAATGTACCTTCGGCACATGAACATTATTTCGTGGAACGTAAACGGCCTGCGGGCCGTCGCGGGCAAAGGCCTGCACGACATCATTCGCGACCTGAATCCCGATGTGATGGGTTTTCAGGAGATTAAGTGTACGGTTGACCAAGCCAAAGAGGTTTTGGGCGGACTCGGCTACCACGTTGTGGCCCATGAGGCTGAAAAAAAGGGCTATTCGGGCACAGCGCTCATCAGCAAAGCGGAACCCTTGAGTGTGGCGTATGGGATGGGCGTTGACGAGCACGAAGGCGAGGGGCGCGTGATTACGGCGGAGTTTGACAACGTGTTTGTGGTGACGACCTACGTGCCCAATTCGAAAGGGGATTTGTCGCGCATTCCGCAGCGCGCCCGGTGGGACCTCGACCTAACAGCCTATCTGGCGGGATTAGATGCGCGAAAGCCCGTGGTGCTGTGCGGCGACCTGAACGTGGCCCATAAGCCTATTGACTTGAGCAACCCGCAGTCGAACTACAACAAAACGCCGGGCTACACCCAGAGTGAGATCGACGGGTTCCAGTACCTGCTTGACGCAGGCTTTGTGGACTCGTGGCGCGAGCACAATCCAGGTGTAGCGAAGTACTCGTGGTGGAGCATGCGTTCGGGCGCCCGAGCCAAGAACATCGGCTGGCGTTTGGATTACCACGTCGTGTCGCAGCGGTTGATGGATTCGGTGCGCGCCACCGAGATCCACAACGAGGTGTTCGGCAGCGACCATTGCCCGGTAAGGCTGGTCTTGGGTTAACCTAACGGAGGTAGGCCTGCTTGGTCTCCAAGAAGGCGGCAAACAGCGCTTGGTCGTCAAGTTCGTTGCGCCGCAGCACGAGCTGTTGAACGTCGCGGTGCGCCACCGTTTCGGGGCACTGCCGCATGGCCTGGATCACCGCGTTGCGGTAGTCGGGCTGCTGGTAGTACGCGTCGTCGCCGAAGGCCGCAAACAGGGCGGCAGCAGCTTCTGCTGGCTTATTTTGTGCCAGCAAGGTGTGGGCAAGGTGCATCTGCCCCCCGGGATGCCGCGGAGAACGCCGGAGTAGTTCGCGGTAGGCTTGTTCGGCTGCGGCCGCGTCGCCGCGGTAGCGGTACAGGTTGCCGAGCTGGTACCAGGTCACGACGTGGTTCGGATGCAGCTCGAGCGACTGCTTGAAGTAGCCTTCGGCCTCAGTGAAGCTGCTTGGCCTAATGGGTCCACGTTGGGCCTCGAGGAACATCGACGACATGCCAGCGAAGTACGGCGAAGGGTTGCCGAAGCGGTCGAGTTCGGTCCATTCGTCGAGGCTTTCGATCGCCTTGGGAAGCAGGTTCGCGGCGTCTTGTCGGGCGTTCAGTTCAAGGAGTTCTTGCTGGTCCTGTTCGGAGCGCAGACCTTGGTTGGCAGCGTAGGCATAGGCGCTCAAGAGGCTCAGAATGGCCGCGGTCGGCAACCAGTTCGCGGCGAGGTTTGCCGTCTTCGCCTCGGCGTTCCCCTTGGGTTTCGACAGCATTCCCGCGCCAAGCATGAGCGGAATCCAGACCGCCGCCCGCTCCAGCGGGAATTCAAACATGCTGTAGCAGAACGTGATGAGTGCCATTCCGGCGACGAGGGAGCTTCCGTCGTCGCTTCGCGTGCGCCACCAGGCGACGGCCAGCCCGCCCCAGAGCAGAAGCCAGGCGGCTAATCCGGGGATTCCGTGTTCGGCGGTTACCCAGAGGGCGTCGTTGTGGGGGCGTACTTCGGCGGTCACGCCCTCGGCTACCGACGGGTTCATTCCGCGCAGGCCGAAGCCCGGGAAGTGGATGCGCCATTGGCCCGCGCCCACACCAGTCCATGGCGCAGCGTCAATCATTTGGAGGGAGTGGGACCAAAACACTTCGCGGATGCGCAGGTTGGTCGGGTCGAATAGATCCTTGCGCACGCGCGGCTGGGCCACGAGCGCGGCGCCCACGAGCAGGGCGAGGGTGAGGGCGCCCGCGAGGGGCTTCCACGAACGAAGGTTTTGAGCCAGGGCGAACAGCGTCCACAGCCCAATGCCCAGCCAAATGCTCCGGGTGCGCAGAAAGACGATGGCCACGGCACTCAGCAGACCGATGGCCACAGCGAGCGTGCGGCCGACTCCGATATGGCGTTGGCCGAGGTACCAGGCTGCAGGGATTCCGAGCGCCATAGCCGACGAGGTAAAGTTTTTATGGCCCATGATGCCTTGTGCGAGGTAGGGGTCGCTGAGGGCCTTGCGGTATTCGGCCAGATCGCTAAGCGCGGACCATGCCTCAACGCCAGCAGCCCCCAAGACCGCCCAGGCAAGCATGGGAATGCTTCGCAGTCCCAACCTCCAACCGAGAAGGGCGGCACCAGCGTACCCTAGGTAGCGGCCGACGGCCAAGTAGGCCTCGCTTGCGGCAAAAAGCGGAACGACGGCGAGTCCGATGCACGCGACGGCGGCCAAACCGATGCTTCCCGCGACACTCGCGTTCGGAACCGTCGATGTGCCGTTGCGGTCGTTGAGTTGGTGCCAAATGCTCAACCCGAACAGCAGCGCTGCCGCACCAAGGTGCATGGGCCAATGCGACGTATCGCCGAGTTTTTGGGCAGCAGGGAGGGCTGGAATCGCGGCAAAGGCTGCGCCCAGGGCAAGGGCAACCCAGTGGGGACGGGCGTCGTTCATACGGGTATAAAAATAAAGCACCCCGCGCAAGGCGGGGTGCTTCAAAACAAACGTTTCAGCGATTAGGCTTCTACGGCAACAACTTCGAAGTGGAAGTCCACAACCACATCGCGGTGGAGGCGAACCTTCGCGCTGTTCTTGCCCGATACTTTGATCGAACCACCAGCGATTTGAATGTACTTCTTGTCGATTTGGTGTCCAAGCTTGGCCAATTCCTCGGCTACGTCTTGGTTGGTAACGGCTCCAAAGAGCTTACCGCCCGCACCGGCCTTAGCTTCGATCTTCAGCTCTACGCGGCGCAGTGCTTCAGACGTCTTGGTAGCGGCGTCGACCATCTTCGCTTCCTTGTGGGCGCGCTGACGAAGGTCTTCAGCCAAAACTTTCTTCGCTGACTCGGTAGCCAGGATGGCGTAACCTTGCGGGATCAGGTAGTTGCGGCCGTAGCCGTTCTTCACTGAAACGACGTCGTCCTTGAAACCAAGGTTCTCTACGTCTTGCTTGAGAATAACTTCCATGGCGTCCGCTTATTTAAGGTTATCAGCTACGTAGGGCATGAGGGCGAGGTGGCGGGCGCGCTTAATCGCTTGAGCCAACTTGCGCTGGTACTTCAGTGAAGTGCCCGTGAGGCGACGGGGAAGGATCTTGCCCTGCTCGTTCACAAAACGAAGGAGGTAGTCGGGATCCTTGTAGTCGATGTGCTTGATGCCGTACTTCTTGAAGCGGCAGTACTTTTTCGATACCGAAGAATCGATAGCGATCGGCTGCAGGTAGCGGATTTCGCTTGTACCGGTGGGTTCTAAATTCGTGCTCATGTCTTAAGCGTTTTTAACCTTTTCACGGCGCTTTGACGCGTACTCCACACCGTGTTGGTCGAGGGCTACCGTCAAAAAGCGAAGTACGCGCTCGTCGCGCTTCATATCCACTTCTAGAGTGGCGATCAGGGTAGAAGGAGCGGTAAACTCTACCAAATTGTAGAATCCAGACTTCTTCTTGTCGATGGGGTAGGCAAGCTTGCGCAGGCCCCAACGCTCTACGTTGATGATGGAACCACCAGCAGCTTTGATGCTGCTCGTGTATTTATCCACCGTTTCCCTTATCTGATCATCAGATAAGACGGGATTTAGGATGAAAACGGTTTCGTATTGTTTCATTAGAAAATTTCCTTTAAGGGGGCGCAAAGATACAAAAAAATCACTTCTTTATGTCTTCGGGAAACAAGCCAATGAGCTCAAAGTAATCGAGCAGCACGCGCTCGGGCTTAGGTTCGCGCTGTAGCCGCCGAAGCCCCATGTTCCAATGCGTCGCCAATTGGGCCGTATCGGGATTCCAAACTCCGAGCGAATCTGGCCTGGGTAGCATACTGCCGGGGTCGTTCGCCCCGCGAGACCAAACAAGGTGAGCCTCCGAGGAGTGGGTGTTCACGTGAATGACAAACCCGCCTTCGTTCGCCGAGGAATTCGGTGTGTAGGTCGAAATGCCGTTGCCGTAGTCGGTGCGTTGGTACTTGATGCTGCGGATGTTCCTGAAGTAGAGCAGCCGATTTTCCTGCAGTTTGGTGCGGAAGCTCAAGTCCAAAGGCTGCGGTTCGTGGGTGGCCACAGCGAGCACGAGCACCGAAGCCGTTATGCCAACTGCCCACCACAGCATTTTTTGTTCGGTTACCACGATGCAAGAACGCGAAAACTGGCTTCGAGTTCAGTCCTACCTTTGACCAATGTCCTACCGAACCGCGCTACTTATTGTTGCCGTGACTCATCTTGTGGGTGCCGTCGGGCTTCGCTCGCCGTTGGCCGACTGGATGGTGCTGCTGACCCCCGTTCACCTGCTTTTGACGTTTGCCTTGCTCTTTTGGTTTTCGGACCGCTCCGAACCGCTCAAGGCCTCCATGCTCGCCATTTTTGGGCTCGGACTCGGAATTGAGATACTGGGTGTCAATACGGGATTTCCCTTTGGTGCCTACGTCTACCTCGAAGGATTGGGGCCGAAAATCATGGAAACCCCCTGGCTCATTGGGTTGAACTGGTCGATGCTCGCCCTCGCGACGGGCTCCGTTGCTTCGCAGTTTTTAGCCGAGGGAACTCGCCTCCAGCGGGCCCTTCTCGCCGCAGGGCTCATGCTTTGCTTGGATGTGCTCATGGAGCCGGTGGCCCACGCACACCGTTTGTGGTTGTTCGCCGGAGGCGTTGCGCCGTGGCAGAACTACGTGTCGTGGTTTGCGGTGGCTTTTGTGGCCCAATGGATGCTCGGCAAAACGCCACGCGCCAACCAACTTGCCCTTCCCGTGATTTTAGCCCAGGCCGCGTTTTTTGCCCTCTCGTGGCTGTGGCCAATCGCCAACTAAGGTGTAGGTTTGCATTCTATCCCCATGGAGCAACAGTACCTCGTTTCGGCCCGCAAGTACCGACCCTCGGCCTTCGCCTCGGTGGTCGGTCAGGCGCACGTTACGGAGACGCTCGAGCATGAAGTAGTAAGCGGTCGCTTGGCCCAAGCCTTGCTGTTCACCGGTCCGCGCGGCGTGGGTAAAACCACCTGCGCACGCATTTTGGCCCGCCGAATCAACGAGGTGCACACCGGAGAAGGACTGGACTACAGCCTGAACATTTTTGAACTGGACGCCGCCTCCAACAATACCGTAGACGACATTCGTCAACTCATTGATCAGGTGCGTTTTGCGCCCCAAATGGGCACCTACAAAGTGTACATCATCGACGAGGTGCACATGCTCTCCCAGGCCGCATTCAATGCCTTTTTAAAGACGCTCGAGGAGCCGCCTGCCCACGCCGTCTTTATTCTGGCCACGACCGAAAAGCACAAGGTGCTGCCGACGATTTTGTCGCGCTGCCAAATTTTTGATTTCAAGCGCATTGGCATTGGCGACATAGCCGACCACCTGGCGTGGGTGGCCTCCCAAGAGGGCTTGTCTGCAGCGCCCGAAGCGTTGCACGCGATTGCCGAAAAGGCAGACGGTTCGCTTCGCGATTCCCTTTCGATTTTTGACCGGATTGCGGCGTTTGCCCAGGGCGGAACCCTGACCTACGAGCTGGTTCGTCAAAATCTTCAGTTGGTGGACCGTGCGCTCTTTGTGGGCCTTTGGGAGTCCATCGAATCCGGTGATCGTGCGGCGGTACTCACGGCCATTCAAGACGTACTTGACCAAGGTTTTGATTTGCAGCGTTTTCTGATGGGATTCACGGGCTATGTTCGCGAACTCCTCCTGGCGCAGCACCCACGTACTGTTGCGCTTTTGGACGTGCCAGAGTCCGTGAAGCAGCAGCTACTGGCCGCGTCGCAGCGCGTACCCGCGGGCCGAGCCGCCTCTGCGCTCAAGCGATTAGTCGCAGCGGACGCGGGCTACCGTGCCGCAAGCAATGCCCGATGGCACGTGGAAGTGGCGCTACTTGACCTGATTGCCGAGGACGCAATCGACGAAAAAAAAAAGCCCAGTAGCGCCGAACCGCTGAGTGCGCCCGCCGAGGTCGCGGCGTCGAGCGTGACGCTTCCGCCCCCAGCCCAAGCGCCCGCTACGCCAAACACGGCTTCGCCGCAGCCCACGGTAGCGACAACCCCAGACGCACCCCCGGTTCCTGTTGAAGAGCGATCGCCGGCCGTTTCGTTGGCCCCGGCAGCCGATGCTCCTTCTGTATTGCGGACACTACCAGAGGAGGGTGCCAATAGTTTCCGAACCGAGGAGCCCACACCGCAGCCGTCTACAGAGGGGTCCGCCGCAGCCGGGGTAGCTGCCGTTAATCCGCCTCGCGTTCGGCGAACGGCATTTTCCCTCAAGGATTTAGGTGCTCCGGTGGCAGCGCCGTCGATGCCCACAGCAAATCTGGCTGAGGTCGAGCAAGTGCCTCAAGACATGGCGCCCGCTGAAGGACCAGTTGTGGAACGTAGGTTGCGCCCCTTTACCCAAGAAGCGCTGGAAACGGCCTGGCTGGAATCGGCCTCGACCCTAGATGAGGTTCCTGTGATTAAAGCTATTGTGCAGCAGGTACGCCCGGTTCGAGAAGACGACTCAAGCGTTCGCGTTAGCCTCGAAAACGAACTTCAGGAGGACTACTTGAATTCGGTTCGGGATCGAATCATACCGTTTTTGCGGCAGGCGCTGCACAACGATTCCATCAAAATCCGCACGGAGGTCCAAGAGGGAGCGGTCAATGCGCGCCTTGTGTACACGCCCGACGAGCGGTATGCGTTTTTGTTAGAAAAAAATCCGCATTTGGACGATTTTCGAAGAGAATTTCAGCTAGATATCGAATAGGGCTGCGGATTCTTTGGTACTTTTGCAGGACTTATGCAGAAGATCCAAGTAGCCAATCCGGTCGTCGAACTCGACGGCGACGAAATGACCCGAATCATCTGGTCGTTTATTAAAAACAAACTGATCCTTCCGTACGTAGATGTAGACATCAAGTACTTCGATCTGGGAATGGAGCACCGCG
>JACCEA010164684.1_pt1 | contig 12827 bp, 12 predicted proteins | sample 7449851 | NCBI WGS metagenome assembly JACCEA01 (sample SAMN15323453, study PRJNA562643) | freshwater metagenome | isolation source: river surface water | place: USA:Blue River Watershed | collected 2017-08-18 | reverse complement strand
CGCCGTGGTGTTTGCGCCGCATGTGGAAACTGCCGCCGGCATGATGCTGCCCGACGATTACCTGAAGGCCGTGGCCGATGCGGTGCATGCCGTGGGCGGCCTGTTCGTGCTCGACTGCATCGCCTCGGGCGCGATGTGGGTGGACATGAAGGCCACAGGCGTCGATGTGCTGATCAGCGCCCCGCAAAAAGGCTGGAGCAGCTCACCTTGCTGCGCCATGGTCATGATGAGCGAACGCGCCCGCCAGGCGATTGACAACACCACCAGCACCACCTTTGCCATGGACCTCAAAAAATGGCTGCAGGTGATGGAGACGTATGAGGGCGGTGCCCACATGTACCACACCACCTTGCCCACCGACGCGCTGCAGCGCCTGCAAGAAGCCATGCTGGAGACCGAAGCCTACGGCTTTGACAAGGTGCGCGAAGAGCAAATCGCCCTGGGCCGCGAGGTGCGCTCATTGTTGCTGGAGCACGGCTTCCCCAGCGTGGCTGCGCCCGGCTTCGAGGCGCCTGGCGTGGTGGTGAGCTACACCACCGACCCCGAGATCCAGAGCAGCAAGAAGTTCCTGGCCTTGGGTCTGCAGACGGCCGCAGGTGTGCCGCTGCAGTGCGACGAACCCGCCGACTTCCGCACCTTCCGCATGGGTCTGTTTGGACTGGACAAATGGCACCAAGTGCCGCGCACGCTGCAGCACCTGCGCGATGCCTTGAATGTCATCGCCCCCAAGGCCAAGCTGGCGGCCTGAAGGAAAATGTCGGGGCTAAAGCCGCCGACCTACAAAATCAATCGTAGGTCGGCGGCTTTAGCCCCGACATGGATGGGTGTTGAACTCGTGTCTTACAAGGTAATGATGGTGCAACCCGTCGTCTTGCGTGCTTCCAGAGCGATGTGCGCGTCCTGGATCTTGGCCAGCGGGAAAGTCTGGTCGATGTGGATCTTGACCTTGCCGCTGGTGACAGCCTCGAACAGGTCGTCGGCCATTTCCTGCGTGTTCTCGCGGGTGGTGATGTGGCTGAACAGGGTCTGGCGGGTCACATAGATCGAGCCCTTGGGGCCCAAAATGCCCGGCGCAAATGGGGCCACCGCACCCGAGGCATTGCCGAAGCTGGCCATCAGACCAAAGGGGGCCAGGCAGTCGAGCGACTTGTCCCAGGTGTCCTTGCCCACCGAGTCGTAAACCACTTTAACGCCCTTGCCGCCCGTGATTTCCTTGACCTTGGCCTGGAAGTCCTCGATCGAGTAGTTGATGCAGAACTCGGCACCATTGGCCAGGGCCAGTTGGCACTTGGCGTCGCTGCCAGCAGTGCCGATCAGGCGCAGGCCCAGGGCCTTGGCCCACTGGCAAGCGATCAGGCCCACGCCACCCGCTGCGGCATGGAACAGCACAAAGTCACCCGCCTTCAGGCCACCCTGGGGCAGCGTGCGCTTGAGCAAATACTGCGCCGTCAGGCCCTTGAGCATCATGGCTGCACCAGTTTCAAAAGAAATCGCGTCGGGCAGTTTGCACACGCACTTGGCGGGCATGACACGCACTTCGCAATAGCTGCCGGGTGGCTGGCTGGCATAGGCTGCGCGGTCGCCCACCTTGAGGTGCGTGACGCCTTCGCCCACGGCTTCGACCACGCCCGAGGCTTCCATGCCCAATTTGAGCGGCATGGGCAACGTGTACAGGCCGCTGCGCTGGTAGACGTCGATGAAGTTCAGGCCGATGGCCTTGTGGCGGATGCGGATCTCGCCGGGGCCGGGCTCGCCTACGGTCACATCGACCAGTTTCATGACTTCGGGACCACCGTTCTGGTCGATCTGGACTGCAAGGCTCATGCGGGTTCTCCTGATGGTATCAATCAATGAGATGTGACTTTGCCACGAATTGCATGCCGCAGTGGGCCGCAGGGACAGTTGCGCGACAGCGGGAAAACCCGGATGCCCTTACAGTCGCCGCATGACTCAAAAGCTCAAACCCGTCACCGCCCTGCTGCTGACGGTCCCGCCGCTCATGTGGGCGGGCAACGCGGTGGTCGGCCGCCTGGTCACCGACCTGGTACCCCCCATCACGCTCAACTTTCTGCGCTGGCTGGTGGCGCTGTTCATCTTGTTGCCTCTGGCCTGGAAGGTATTACGCCCCGCCAGTGGCCTGTGGTCGCACTGGAAGCGCTTTGGCCTGCTCAGCCTGCTGGGGGTGGGCTGCTACAACGCGCTGCAGTACCTGGCCCTGCAAACATCGACTCCGCTGAACGTCACCCTGGTGGCGGCCAGCGGCCCGTTCTGGATGTTGGTGGTGGGTGCCCTGTTCTTCAAAGCACCCGTGCGGCGCACGCAGCTGCTGGGGGCCTTGCTGTCCATCAGCGGCGCACTGGTCGTGCTCTCACGCGGACACTGGTCCGAGCTGATGGCCGTGCGCCTGGTGGCGGGCGACCTGTTCATCTTGCTGGCGACGGCCTGCTGGTCTTTTTACAGCTGGTTGCTGAGTCGCCGCGATGAACCCGAGGCCATCCGCAACGACTGGGCGGCGTTCTTGTTGGGCCAGGTGGTGTTTGGCCTGGGCTGGTCGGGCCTGTTTGCCGGACTGGAATGGACCTTCACCGACGCGCACATCGTGTGGGGCTGGCCCCTGATCGCCACACTGGCCTTTGTGGCGGTGGGGCCCGCCGTGCTGGCCTACCGCTGCTGGGGCCTGGGCATCCAGCAGGCAGGCCCAGCAGTGGCGGGCTTTTTTGCCAACCTCACACCGCTGTTTGCGGCGGTGTTGTCTGCAGCCTTCCTGGGCGAGCTGCCGCACCTGTACCACGTGGTGGCGTTTGGGTTGATTGTGGGTGGGATTGTGGTGTCGGCCCGACAATGAGCCATAAGGTTATAAATGACTATTTTGCAGCGGAAGTGAGCCTGAGCCAAAAGACAAGGGTGACTGCTGCAGTTCAACTGCAAACATGAAGAAAATTATTTTGTATTGATCCCTGCGCAATTCAATTGCTCCGACCCAGCGCCCTGGACAGCGTGGAGGGGCTGGCATAGCCAGTTCGCGCTGCAATCTGTTTCAGCCCAATACCGGTCTGAACCATTTGCCTGGCAGTAGCCAATCGCAAATTCTCTAAATACTTTCCTGGCGACACCCGCATCACGTCTTTGAAGTAATTTGCAAAAGATGTTCTAGACATCCCTGCCAAGTCGGCCAATAGCTCCAAAGTCCAGGGATGAGCGGGCTTGGTGTGCATGGCGACCAAACTTTTGGCAATGCGAGGGTCCGACAGAGCGTGAAACAGCCCTGTGTTATGTTGGGGGCGAGACGTGAGGTGCCGCATCAAGCTGATCAGCAAAATGTCACCGGCACGGTTCATAAACAGGGGGCGTCCACACCGACTGGCCATCATTTCGCTGGCAATCAAGGCCATGACTTGCGACAGTGAGGGGTCCGCCTCCTTCATCGCAATGGAAATGGGCTGCGACAGTTCAGTCAAAAAACTGGCCCCCAAAGGCCCCTCAAAAGCGACGTCAAAACTCATAACGCATTGCTGGCCGGCCTGAAGCTGTTGTTGAGGCAAGTACCCAGCAGGACAAACCAGCAAAGACAGGCTTTCCAATGCCAGTTCGAAATCACTCACGCGCGCAGTCTTGGCCGTCTCAATGATGCTCAGCGACAGCCCTTTGGGCTTGTCTGAAAGTGTGACTTTGGAGCTGAGGCCTTCCAGCAAGGCAGTGAGTCGGTCTAAGCGCGGCGCGTTCGATTGTACGAATTGCAAATTTATTTGTATGAATTGTTGCATTCAGTACATGACAATGCAAGACTAAACCAGCGCACTCGACCAAGCACCCTACCCATGTTTTCAAAAATTGCATCCATTACCTTGCCAATTTTTACTTTGGTGCTGGTTGGTTTTTTCTACAGCCGTCGGGTCAAACCCGACTTGGCTGGCGCCAACAAACTGGTCGTCGATATCGCTCTGCCCGTGCTGATTTTCATTTCTCTATCGGCCAAAAATTTTGACCCCATTGCGGCCATCACTTTGACCCTGGCCTCCATCGCATTGATTGTGTTGAGCGGTTTGTTGGCTTGGCCGTTCACAAAAATCTCTGGGGCATCCAGGCAGGCTTTCTTGCCTTGTGCAATGTTCACCAACGTTGGCCCCATTGGTATTCCCTTGATTGCTCTGGCCTATGGGCCAGAAGGTGTTGCTACTGCGGTGGTCTTGTTGGTGATTTCAAATATTTTGCATTTCACCCTGGGCGCGGCGGTCATGAGCGGCAAGGCCGACTGGCGAATGGTTTATGCCAACCCGTTGGTGTGGGCCACAGTGCTCGGCATTGCCAGTTCACAGCTAAAAATTGTCCTGCCTGAGTGGGCTCAAACTTCAGGCACCATGATCGGAAGTGTGCTGGTGCCCATGATGTTGTTGTCCCTCGGCGCGAGGCTAGCGAGCAGTCAAGTGGCAGATGCTTGGGCCGGTGTGAAGGCCAGTGTGTTGATTTTGTTGGTCAGGCTTATCGCCGCATTTTTGATTCTTGGAGTCCTGCCTTTGCAAGGCTTAGAGCGAGGTGCATTGATTTTGTTTGCTTGTTTGCCTGCGGCCGTTTTCAATTTCATGCTGGCCGATAAATTTCAAGTTCAACCCAACATCGTCGCCTCCACCGTCATCGTGGGGCATGTGTTCAGTTTGGCTTTCCTGCCGCTGGGTCTCTGGCTGGCATTTGTGTAATTTTCAACCCCCACTCAAAAGGTGTTCATTGTGATCAAGCTCTATTTCCATCCTTCTCCAAACCCATTGAAGATCGCGTTGTACCTGGAAGAAACCGGCACGCCTTATGAGCTCATTGCGATTGACACGCGCAAAGGCGAACAACACTCAGAAGCCTTCAAGGCCATCAACCCCAACGCCAAAACACCGGCCATGATGGACGGTGACATTCGGGTCTTTGACAGTAATGCCATGTTGATTTACCTGGCAGAGAAGATTGGTCAATTTGTGCCCGAGAACACGCCCGAAAACAAAGCCGAGATGTATTCTTGGTTGATGTTTGTTGCAACCGGCATCGGCCCGTATTGCGGCCAGGCGGTTCACTTCAAACACTTTGCCCCTGACCCCAAAGAGTATGCCGTCAACCGTTATGACTTTGAGGCGTGGCGGCATTGGCATCTGATCAATGACCGATTGGCAAACCAACCCTACATGATGGGCAATGAGTACAGCATCGTTGACATGTCGGTTTGGGGTTGGGCGCGCGTTGCTCCTTTTGTGTTGGGCGCAGATGCATGGGAAAAATTGCCCTATGTCAAACGTTGGCTGGATGCCATCAATGCCCGTCCTGCGGCTCAAAGGGCTGAAGCCTTGAAGACCCAGTTTGCCTTCAAGACCGAAGTCGATGAGGAGGCGCGCAAGATGCTTTTCCCATCCAACGAGCGTCTCAAACAACAGGGGGTGTGAAGCATGATCGACTTTTATTACTGGACCACGCCAAACGGTCACAAGGTCACCTTGTTTCTGGAAGAGTCAGGCATTCCGTACAACATCAAGCCGATCAACATCAGCAAGGGTGAGCAATTTGCGCCTGATTTTTTGCGCATTGCCCCAAACAATCGAATCCCTGCCATCGTTGACACGATGCCCGAAGACGACGGCGAGCCGATCAGCATTTTTGAGTCTGGCGCGATTCTTTTGTATTTGGCTGACAAAACGAAAAAATTCATTCCTCAGGACCTGCGCGGAAGAAATGAATGTCTGAAATGGTTGTTCTGGCAAATGGGGGGCTTGGGTCCGATGGCTGGCCAAAATCACCATTTTGTGCAGTACGCCCCTGAACAGCTTCCCTACGCCATTGACCGCTATGTCAAGGAAACATCGCGCTTGTATGGCGTTTTGAACAAACATTTGTCCGATGGACGCGACTACATCTGTGGGGACTACTCCATTGCAGACATGGCGGCGTATCCCTGGGTGGTACCGCATGAGCGTCAACGCCAGGACTTGAGTCAGTTTCCAGCGCTCGCTCAATGGTTGGCGCGGATACAAAATCGCCCGGCGACGAAAAGATCGTATGAGATAGCCAAGACCATCAATGTCGCGCCCACCGTAGACGAAAACGCGAAATCCATTCTGTTTGGACAGGATGCGAAAACGGTTTCTTGAAGATCGATAAGGAGTAGGCGGTGATGATCAAAGCGGTTGTTTTTGATGCCTACGGCACGCTTTTTGATGTGTACTCGATACAGGCTTTGGCTGAAACTTTGTATCCGGGCATGGGTGCAGAAATTGCCGTGAAATGGCGCGACAAACAAATTGAATACACCCGACTGATCACCCAATCCGATCCACACAACCCATCGGGCAGTCGGTACTTTCGGCCATTTTGGGAATTGACGCGTTTGTCTTTGGAGTACACGCTGGACCGCTTGAAACTGGACCGTGCATTCGGTCAAACAGACCAGCTGATGCAGCAATATGCACACCTCGAGGCATTCCCGGAAAACTTAACGGTGCTTGAAGAAATCAAGGCCATGGGCTTGACCACAGCCATCCTGTCCAATGGCAGCATGGACATGCTCCTTTCGGCTGTGAACAGTGCTGGCATGGGCGATGTGTTGGACCACATCATTTCGGTGGACGCGGTTCGCTTGTTCAAAACCTCGCCGGAAAGCTACGCCTTGGTGCAACAAACGATTCCTGTCAATCAAGAAGAAGTGCTTTTTGTATCGAGCAATGCATGGGATGCCCTGGGCGCGACTTGGTTTGGTTTCACAACGCATTGGGTCAACCGGCAGGGCTTGCCGTTTGAAGCACTGTCGCCAAAGCCGCATTTTTCAGGCCCTGACCTTCGTTCGGTCTTGGTGTCGCTTCGTTAGTTTTAAAAGCAAATTTCCCTAACCCACTGTCTATTGAGATGAGTTTTCTTACTGAGCTGCCATGTGCATGGCGAAGGCTTTAACCTTGGCTGATTGGCGTCTTTGCGGTGGGCTCACCAAGTGAATCGGCAAAGAGGGCGCGGGCCAGTCAGGCAGCAGCACCATCAATTCACCACGGGCCACCTCATCCTCGAACAGCCAGGTGGGGGAGTAGCCAATGCCCATGCCTGACATTACAGAGGCTCGTATCACTTCGCTGCTGTTGGTCTGCAAATTACCTTGCGCTCGAATGGTGACCTCAGTGCCTTCTTTTGCCTGAGCACTTGGACCTGCCGTGAACGTCCATGCGTTCTGGGTTGCAAGCTCCGAATAAACAATACAGTTGTGCTGCAAAAGGTCTTGCGGCACCTTTGGCACCTTCAGGCCATCCGGTAAAGAATTCAAATATTGGTGACTTGCGATCAACATGCGCTGGGTAGTTCCAATTCGATTGGCTACCAATGAGCTGTCTGCCAGTTCGCCAATTCGAACGGCCACGTCAATGCCTTCTTCAACCAGATCGATGAACCCATCGCTCAATCTCAGGTCGATTTTCACTTTAGGGTGAGCAGCTAGAAAGCGCTTCACCAACGGCAGCAGTTTGAGTCGTCCGTAGCCCACTGAAGCGGCGACCCGTAGCCAACCACTCAATTCCTGTTCGCTTTGAAATACTTGCGATTCGGCTTCTGCGATTTCAGCGACCAATCGCCTAGCCTGCACAAAATAGCGTTCGCCAGCTTCGGTCAAAGCCAATGAGCGTGTGGTGCGGCTGAGCAACTGTGCCCCCAGCTCGCGCTCAAGCGCTGCCACTTGTTTGCTCACACGGCTTTGCGTACTTTGGCTCTCGCGAGCCACTGCAGAAAAACTGCCCGCTTCTACTACCCTAACAAATGTCTGCATTGAACTCAATCGATCCATTCGACCTCCTTATTAATTCCAATTTGGAATAAATGTTAGTCCGATATTGCGGCTAGTGCAATCGATCAATAGCGCTAACACTGCATGCATTCCATTGATTACCCATTGCATGAGGACTTTTCCATGACGAACAGCACGTTACCGCTCGCGCAGACTAATCAGCATGAGCGCATGCAATTCGCCAAAGGGCTTGCGGTAGGACTGGTCGCCGCCAGCATTGGTGCGCTCTACACCGTGTTTGCTCGCTGGGGCATGGCACACGGGCTGGCGTCACCTGATCTCACTGTGCTGCGGTTTGGCGTAGCGGGAATCCTCATGCTGCCCGTCATGGTCGGCGCCTGCCGACGAGATCTGGCCCAGTTCACGACCCGCTGGCGGGTATGGGTGCTCGTGGCGCTGCTAGCAGGCACACCATTTGGGTTGCTGATGTTCGGTGCTTTGCAGTTCGCCCCCCCCAGTCATGCCGCCGTGTTCCCGTTCACTGCCATGAGCGTGATGGGGATGGTCTTAGGCGCGGTGGTGCTGGGTGACCGCATGACCTTGCGCCGGATAGCAGGCATTGCTGTGGTTTTGACAGGTTTGGTGCTCGTATCTGGAGTGGAGGCTTCTAGCCTCACACTGCGGGCGTCGATTGGCGACGCCATGTTTCTGGCTGCCGGAACCTTGTGGGCAGGCTTTGGCATCGTGCTGCGTAAGCACCGACTCGATCCCTTGCTGGCTACCGCAGTGATATCGATCAGCGCGTTGTTCACGTATGTGCCTGCTTATTTTTGGTTCACAGAGGGGCAAGGTCTGGTTTTGGCAGCTCCCTTTATTTTTTGGACAGAGGTGTTGGTGCAAGGCGTGATTGCTGGAGCAGGTACGCTTTACACCTACTCCAAAATGGTGTCCCTACTCGGCCCCTCCCGCGCAGCCGTGTTTCCTGCTTTGGCGCCTGGCTTGGCCGCATTGATGGCTTGGCCAGTCTTGGGTCATGTGCCAGCGCCCATGGAAACCATGGGGCTGTTGTTGGTCATGACAGGGCTGATCGTTGCTGTAACAACATCCGCAGGTTCAGCGAAAAAACCATGAAAGCTTTCTGCCTAAAGAAAACCTCTGGCGGAAAATCAGCCATCAAGAAAAGCAACTGCAGTAGCCTGACAGCCATTGCAGCGGTTCACCGCGGCCCGCTGAACCGCGTCAATACGTCCCCGGATACGCCCCGCCATCGGCCAACACGTTCTGCCCCGTCATGTAAGCCGCGTGCTGGCTGCACAGGAAGGCGCAGATGGCACCGAACTCTTGTGGTGTGCCGTAGCGGCCTGCCGGAATTTGCGCTTGCTGGATGGCGCGCATCTCTTCCACGGTCTTGCCCTGCTTTTGCGCCATGGCAGGCAGCGTAGCGCGAATGCGGTCGGTGTCGAACTTGCCGGGCAGCAGGTTGTTGATCGTCACGCCTTGCGCTGCAATCTTGCTGCGCGAAGCGCCCGCCACAAAGCCCGTCAGGCCGCTGCGGGCGCCGTTCGACAAGCCCAGCACATCGATGGGTGACTTCACCGAGCTGGAGGTGATGTTCACAATGCGGCCAAAGCCGCGTGCGGCCATGCCGTCCACCGTGGCTTTGATCAGCTCAATGGGGGTGAGCATGTTGGCGTCGATGGCCTTGATCCAGGCCTCGCGATCCCAGTCGCGGAAGTCGCCGGGGGGTGGGCCACCTGCGTTGGTGACCACGATGTCGTAGTTCTTGCCGGGGCCACCGGCCACATTCCAGATCGCATCGCGACCGGCTGCGGTGGTGATGTCTTGCGCCACCGCAATCAGTTGCACACGGCCACCGGTCTCAGCGCGCAGGTCGTCGACGGCTTTGTTCAACACTTCGGCGCCACGGGCCACCATGACCACGTTCACGCCTTCGAGCGCCAAGGCACGCGCACAACCCCAGCCCAAGCCTTTGCTCGCGCCGCCCACCAAAGCCCATTTGCCTGCAATGCCCAAATCCATATCGATCTCCTGTTGACTTCAAACTTTGGGTGTGCGTGACACCCAGAAAACACCCGACAACACCAGCACGGTGCCGCCCACAATCCAAATGTTGAAGGGCTCACCCAAGATGAACACGCCCATGAGGAGCGTGGACATGGGGCCGATCATGCCCGTCTGCGCAGTCAGCCCGGAGCCAATGCGCTCAATGGCCATCATGACCAGCACCACCGGCACTGCGGTGCAGGCCGTGGCGTTGAGCAACGACAGCCAGAGCACAGGTTCGGGCACCTGCGCCAATGACAACGGACGCAACACCGCAAACTGGGCAATGCACAACACGCACGCCACAGAAGTGGCCCAGCCTGCCAAACGCAGCGAACCCAGCCGCTGCACCACTTGGCCGCTGTAGCTCAAGTACAGCGCATAGCTGATGGCACTGGCCAGCACGAGCGCCGCACCCAATGCGGCATTCTTGCCGTCGAGTGCCGCCTCGTGGCCAAACACGAGCAACACACCCGCATAACTGATGGCCATGCCCACACCCTGGCGGTGGCTGATTTTGCGACCATAGAGCAACCAGCCCAGCACCAGCACCAGCGTGGGGTTGAGGTAAAGGATCAAGCGTTCCAGCGAAGCGCTGATGTATTCAAGCCCCCAGAAGTCCAAAAAGGATGCCAGGTAATAACCACTGAACCCCAGCCCAAAAATGCTCAGCCAGTCACGCCCCGCGATGCGAGGTTTGCCCCGCCCCGCCCACCATGCCATGAGCAAGAACATGGGCAAGGCAAACAACATGCGCAACATGACCAGTGTGACGGCATCGACACCATGGCGATAAGCCAGCTTGACGATGATGGCTTTGCCGCTGAAAGCAATCGATCCAGCCATGGCCATGATGAGGCCAGTGGTCAGGTGGGCGTTTCTAGGTGCTTGCATCGTCAACGCCCGGTCCTGGCCAATAGCCACTGCACAGCCTCATCGGCGGCCAGTTCTGGCGTGTTCGCGTGGTTGGCGTTGAGCACCAGATAACGGTTGTCAGGGTGTGGCGGCAATTTTTGATAAATCGCAGCCGAGGCTGTGGGATACAGCATGTCTTGCTTGCCAATCGCCCAAAACACCGGAACGGGTTTTCGAAACGCGGCAGCGCTCAGACCCATATTGCCCCAGCCTTGCGGGTTGAAATAACTCCACAAGGCCGTGGCGGTGGTTTTGATGGGGCGGCGTTGCCCTTGGTTGATGTCGTTCATCTCGACCAAGGTGTCGCCCTGACCGGCCTGCACCAACTGACGCGCCGCATCCACACTGCGCCGCACATCGGGCACTTGATCAAAGACCTCGGGCGCATGCCCCGGGGCCATGGGCAAAACCGCGTCAGCATCGCCCACCTGTGCCATGTAGGCCAGCGTGGCATTCGCGCCAAAACTCTGGCCACCCACCGCCACCCACTGGATGCCGGATTGGCGCAAGGTTTGAACCGTTGCCTGAATTTGTGCCAGCGCATCGGCATAAGGTCGGTCATACAGTCGATGACGTGACCATGGCATTTCAAGCATGCGAACCTGGCAATGGGGTTCGATTTTTTGGGCCACGGGCTTGAGGTACGGCGATTGCGCTGTGCCCCATTTGCCATGCAAGAGCACCACGGCACAAGACAAGGGTTGCGCCGATGCCAGGGCGCATGCCCATGCACCCACACCCAACACAAGTCCACGCAGCAGCAGGCGCATCAAAAGCCCACGGCCTGGCCGTCACGGCGTGGGTCGCTGGCGGCCATATAGCCTTCAACACCCGGATCGCCCATGCGCCAGATGAACTGGCCTGCACCGAAGTCTTGGTAGGAGTCGTTGATGATGTCCAGCTGGTGGCCGCGAGCGATCAGCTCCTGCACGGTGGCACCGTTCATCGCGGCTTCGACGTTGATGTTCAGGCCCGTGTTGAAACGCCAACGCGGTGCGTCACACGCCGCTTGCGGGTTCTGGCCGTAGTCGAGCATGCGCACCAGGGTCTGCATGTGGCCTTGCGGCTGCATGTTGCCGCCCATCACACCGTAGCTCATGACGGGTTGACCGTCTTTGGTGAGGAAGGCCGGGATGATGGTCTGGAAAGGGCGCTTGCCGGGCAGCACCAGGTTGGCGGGGTTTTGGCCTTGGGGGTCCACACTGAAGCCATGCCCCCGGTTTTGCAGGCTGATGCCATAAGTCGGCTCCACCACGCCCGAGCCAAAGCCCATGTAGTTGCTCTGGATGAAGCTGACCATCATGCCGTTTTCATCAGCGGCGGTGAGGTAAATCGTGCCGCCCTTGACCGGATTGCCCGCCTGGAAGTTTTGCGCCTTCTTCATATCGATCAACTTGGCGCGGCTGGCCAAGTAGGCCGGATCGAGCATCTGCTCGGGCGTGACCTCCATGTAGCGCGGATCGGCCACATAGCGGTACACATCGGCAAAGGCGAGCTTCATGGCTTCGATCTGCAGGTGCTGCGAATCGACACCGTCCACCGCGTGGCTGGCCAGGTCAAAGTTGGACAAGATGCCCAGGGCGATCAGCGCGGCGATGCCCTGCCCGTTGGGCGGGATCTCGTGCAGGGTGTATCCCCGGTAGTCTTGCGCAATCGGCTCGACCCACTCGGGCTTGAAGTCGGCCAGGTCTTTGGTGGTGATGCTGCCGCCGTTGTCCTTGGCGAACTTTTCAATCGCTTGCGCAATCTCGCCGCCATACAGGGCCTGGCCCTTGGTGGCGGCAATGGCCTTGAGGCCTCGCGCTGCGTTTTTGAACTGGAACAACTCGCCCACTTCAGGCGCACGGCCCCAGGGCAAGAAGCTTTGCGCGAAGCCGGGTTGCGACTGCAGCTCGGGCGTGGCAGCGGCCCACTTTTGCTGCACCACCACCGGCATCAAGTAACCGCGCTCGGCCACGTCGATGGCGGGCTCCAGCAAATCGGCAAAGGGCAGTTTGCCAAACCGCTCACTCAAAGCCACCCACCCGGCCACAGCGCCGGGCACCGTGACCGAGTCAAAGCCGCGCTTGGGCGGTGTTTTGGTCTCGGCGCCGTACTTGCGGTGAAAGTATTCGGG
>JACCEA010678242.1_pt1 | contig 12832 bp, 16 predicted proteins | sample 7449851 | NCBI WGS metagenome assembly JACCEA01 (sample SAMN15323453, study PRJNA562643) | freshwater metagenome | isolation source: river surface water | place: USA:Blue River Watershed | collected 2017-08-18 | reverse complement strand
TGATCACCACAATCGCATCTTTCTTCCACGCTTCAGGTAGTAAGTCTTTCCATTTTTCGATTCGATCATTGAGCTCTTGATCAGCAGCAGCAACCAATTGTGCAGGAGGTGATATTGAAAGAGAACTGGAACTGGACGTGGTCATACCTGAGGCGGATGATATCATGCGACTTCCATTTACCACGATGATCACAAATTGCGGTGCCCAGTTTTTTAGCATCAAACTGCGAGTACTTTCATCTCTAGTTGTGATATCTAGCACCTTCATCTGCATGCGATGGTAGATCGGAACATGGACATCGGTAGAGATTTGTTCGCACTCCCACATTAAGTCAGAAGTGAAGCTCGTGCAATCACCGACACGACTGCTGTAACTCACAAAGCTATTGCGCTTGTCCTTTCTACTGCGAAGAGAGTTCTGATTGGATAATCTCCGCACTAGAGTCGTTTTACCAGAGCCTCCATCTCCGATGACAGCAATATGACACGGAAGCACTCGAAGTAACGGACGCGATGAATCTAACAGAAGTGACACACTCACAATTCCACATGATCGAATAATATAGACTTCAGTTACCATATGTCGGCACTTCCACCACAGCTTTCAACATATCTTTATCACTGTAATCGTGAGCCAGTAGCAGTACACTCGTGTTATTCTACAAAAAACAAGGGATCACACACAATATTGATCAGCACACAATAGCATGGGACTCACTGGTGAGCGAATGTTCACATCAATATTCTCTGTTTTCAGCAAAAGCATTGCGATATCGCGATGATCAAACTGACAAGCTTTCATTAGTGCAGTTTCGCCATCTTTCGCACGACTGTTCAATTTAATCTTATCTTTTAATGAAACCAAATACTTAACGACTTCTATTTGTCCATTCTCACATGCATACATCAATGGAGTCATTCCATTCTAGAATTGAAACAATATCTTAGAAATGGATTAACAACCATAAGAAGTAGTACTCACTGAAGTATTCTTGAGATTAACATTCGCGCCCCAATGCTCCACCATATACTTAACGACATCTAAACGGCCATCCTGACAAGCCCAACTCAGCGCAGGTGCGGTCTATAAACAAAGAAGTGAGAGAACAATTGTAACACGAGGTGAATGAACTGATTACTGGATCTTTCTCGATTTGATTGTTGGTTAGACTATTGGCATTGACTTTCCAGGCATCTGCAAGGTAAACTACGACATCCTTGCAAGCTTTATTCCCAAAGAAAAGCTGGATTGGTCCTGATGACGTTGCCAGGCTTTGTATTTCAGCTTTTCCGGGTCCTACAAGAAACTTTACTATTTCGAGATGACGACCTTTTGTGGCAGCGTAGCTCAACGCAGTGAATCCCCGCTGGAAAAATTTAATAAGGTTTCATGGTCATAAAAGAGTGGTGAGCACTGTACATACCACATCCTGAATGTTTACTTTTGCACGCTCCACTTCAACCAAATAAACTACAACGTTAACATGTCCATATTGACTGGCAAACATTAAAGCAGTTTTGTTTTCCTAAATGAACACAGCATAAAACTACACCGTGCGACAAACTAATGTGTTCAAACACATACCTTATCTTTAATGTTCACATCAGCACGGACAGTGCCAGCTAAATAGCGCACAATGTGAACATGACCAGCAGCGGCCGCACGCATGAGCAAAGTCCCACCATTCTGGATGCACTAATATTATATTTGAACAAAAGATCCTACTGAAACCTCTTACATCCGATCGAATAGTAACATCTGCTGCGCCTCGTTCAATCAAGTATTTTACGACATCTAGATGACCTTTGGCACAGGCATTCATCAACGCCGTTTCACCCAGTTTGTCGCGATTATTGACGTGATAATTAAGCTTCTTCGTGAGATACTTCACCACATCCAGTCTTCCTCGATCACAAGCATACATTAGTACAGTGTGTCCATCCTAAATTGTTACACCAACGCTCAGAAAAACAAATACAGTGGGGGATTCAACGTACATCATCTGTTTCGAATAATATCGACTTGTCCTCCTTGACGTTTGGGTCTTGCTTCTCTTTTTCAATCAAATATTTTACAACCTCCAGGTGACCGCGGTCACAAGCGATCATCAAGGCTGTACCATTCCACTATTGACAGAGAGATGGGAAGCAATGAGATAAAATAAAGACACTAAGCAACAAGAATCTTACTCTGTTGCGCATCTTGACGATTGCACCCCCCGTTTCAACCAAATATTGAACAACCTCGCGGTGACCATGAGCACAAGCGTACATGAGACATGTCCACCCATCTTCATTGTTACAATGGTTGACAAAATAATGTAAATCAACGTGTTTGTGTTCGTCAATCAGTTGTTCAACAGTCGGCAGATCACCGGTGATGCAAGCCGTGCGGAAGAGACGGCGACTACGTTGTAACTGCATTCTTATGTCACCAGAACCAAGCGATGCTGAGAAGCTGTAATGTTATTATGTGTGATTTTAGAAACTTATTTAGGTCTATCTACTCTCGCTGGAATTGACATGCAATGTGAACAGAATTCATTTCACCACTGATGGTGCTAGGTGAATATTTTAAAACAATGACCGCTTATCAACAGTGAATAAAAATACAAGAAATCTCACGCTATTGATACTTTTTGCCACAATCAATCTGTAATGCGCTGTTTCGCATGTGGATTGAGAAATGCTATAGATGGGGCGGAAAAAGATTCTTCGTCACACGACAACGATACAAGGACGAGGAGATAGAATAATTGAATCAGGTAAGAAATTCTCAGTACAAAAAGTCGTCATCAACGCACTGCTGACGATCCAGCCAACGGCTGCAAAATTTCACCAAAGCTCCGAGATAATTCTGGGAAATCTCTAAACCTAGGTGTTTGGAAGACGATATTAGGGATTTAGAACAAGATCAAGTGGCCGAAGGCGAGGACAAAATGATAGAATTCATTCGCGTCGACGAAAACGGAGGATATTCGTCTGGTAGGATGGCTACTTTTGAAGAATATGAAGTGCTCTACGATTGGGAGGCTGAGGTAAGCGCTGTCACAACGTCTCGGTTGGTTAGTTTCACGCTCGTTCCATATCGTTTCTAGACTGCCGAAGATCTTGGTCTCTTCGCGGGAGAGTTCGTTCAGGTCTTGGAGAAAAACGAACATGGCTGGTGGTTGGGAGTTGTTGAGCGTGATGGCACTCTAGTTCGTGGATATTTTCCAAAGAACTACGTGAAAGAGAAGCCGCGCGTCAGAGACGCCCCAAAGCCTCCTCCTCGCCCGGTCTCTATGGTTAAAGCCCCCGACGCCCCTGCGACTCCCCCTCCTGCCCAAAGTGGCGGTATGAGTCAAGTAACCAGTGGAATGCAGAGTGTAAATCTATCCGATGATCCTAGTGCGCGTCGTTCGACCGTGAAGCGCGGCCCAACATTCTCTCTGAAGTCGTTGACGGCCTTCGATGACCTCATGAACAAGGGCTACGCTGTCGAAATTACACAAGATGGACAATCCCAACGCGGTCTAGTCGCTGTCAGTGGGCAGTTAGTAGAGATTCAGTGTTTGGCACAGACTTGGGACGGCGCGAACACTGACACACACGATTTCTGCAGTGGAGTAGTCAAATTCATTGTTGGACAACGCGCCGTTGTGCCTGGTCTTGAGGCAGCGGCTCAGTTAATCGGTGAAAATCAGAGTGCAACGGTAACGTGTGCTCCAAAGATGGCCTATGGTGCAGCAGGTTTCCCACCGCTCGTCCCTCCAAACTCGTTTGTGGTGTTCAATGTGAAGATTCTCTCCGTTGCTGATGCTCCTCGCACTGAATTCCCTGCCCAAGGACCTCCAGAGCTTCTCACTTCAGGTGTGTCGTCATCACGTGGTGTACCTGCCAAGCCTGTGCGAAGAGAATCCACGAAGCTTGTCGCTGTCCCTGCTGGTTCTGAAGGGAGTTCCACGTAGAGGGTTTGGTTAGATGATTGACTGTATGTGTGTGTAATTATTACTTAATGTGTGCGTGTCGATGTTGTCATGTTTGTGAAGCAGTGGAGTAGACTACATAGCTCGTTGTGCTCATATTATGAGGTTAACTTTTTGGAGTTGTGTAGGTAATCGGAACATTAATTAAATGGATTTCATTATTTCACGTAGTGCCTTTTGTCAAATCAATTATTATTATTTACAATATAAACCAGATTATCATTATCTACATCACAGACAGTACTTTGTACAACATTCATATTCATCAGGGTTTTCAACGACGTCCTCTTCGATCATGGACAAATTCTTGGAAGAACACAACCGACACAGACAACAATCCGACAAGTGCGAGGGTGGACATTGGGGCTCGCAGCGGCGCTGCGCTCTTCTGTTCCCCAACCATAAACTCACAATACAACCCCGCCCATGACGGCTGGCAGAAGCATCCCGTCGCGTTGCATGCACCACTGAGAAGAGAGAGATTGAGATCAATGAAGCAGACAAGAGAGTGTGAATTTTGAGGCTTACCGTCCGTTACATGCAGTCCCTCCTATGTCGCAGTGTAAACCAGGTAGATTCCTCAACACTAAGTTAGACATCTTCCCGCCTCCTGTATAATCACCACCGATCATGATCATCTCACCGGGATACTATCGAAAGTGAGAGTTTCAATGACATGGAATAGAAAAGTGCCCCATGGTGTTACCTGATGTCTGGAGGAAGTGTTGAACGAGACCACAGTGTGTCCCCACAAACCCAGATACTTAGTCTGAGTATCGACAATTGTCATCGCCCATTCCTGCGATGAGAAATACGTCACACCAGTGGTCCCTCCGCCTTCCTCGTAGTTGATCTTCACCCAGTGCAATCCGTCTCTCGACCAGTATGCGTCCGCATAACCGACCATCGACGTCACGCGCTTTGTGTTGGCAGTGTTATAACCAATATATCCGCCGCCGAAGAGGTAGATCTTCGGTGGATTCGTGTAATTGCCATATTGCCGCGGGTCTAGACGCTTATCAACCCCGCGTTGCAGACCCAGAGCCATCCACGCGCGATTTCCGATTTGCGGATGTTTGCGAGTCAGTCGAGTCCAGGTCTCGCCGTCGTAACTCTCCCAAATATCACTGCGACAGTAGAAACCGTCGTGATACTTGATATCTCCCAATAGGGATACTGCACCAAAACTGCCGTCCTTGGGATATCCTCCAAAGCCTCCGATCAACAGCATGCGCTCTCGCGAGTCTTCAACAGTCTCTCCCGCAGTCGTGTTGAAGTAAAAGTGAGAGATGAGGCCCATGCCAACACGAGGGGACCACGGAGCCTGAGAGAGATTGAGTCACAACATGGTGAGAGGATGCAGATAGTAGTCCTTACCGCAGCTTTGACCATACGCCAATCCATTTCGTAAGTGAAGTTCGAGTACATCGCACGAGTGAGAGGCGCGATAAGACGAGGAACTCTGCGCACTGCATCAAGAACCCATATCTCGTTGTTCAAAGGAGTTCCGCCCATCATCCATAGCTTATCTATCAAAGACAGAGTCACAAACGTAGCAAATACTAACAAGTGCGCACGTCTTACCATTGAAGACAGTCGTCGCATGCCAAGCACGTTCGGACCATGGAGCAAGACCTGCAAAGACCCATTCGATACCATCAATTGTGATCCAAATGTCATTCACAGGACTTGAGGCAAAGCCACCCATGAGAATCATCACATCGGGCTCACCATCCAGATCGCCGTTTATATTGATTGCATTCAGACTGTGCCCGTATCTCTGATACCAAGGCGCAATACTGCCCGGCTGCACCACATCGATGTTCTGCGCAAAATAGTCACCTTGCAAGTTCGATACTTCCGTCCAAATGGCACCATCTTCTGACCACCATACATCAGCCATCTTATATGAGTCGAGAAGGTTGTACATAGTGTATGCCTCTACTCGACCACCAGTCACCCAGATACGCCCACGATAGACGCACGACGCATGTGCTATGTTCAATGACAAGATAATTGGCACAGATAAGATGCATATCAATTTACAGACATGATCCTGAACTAACCATTCCGTCCAGTAAACTTGATACCGTTCGTAGATATCAATTCCTCCCAGTTGGGGGTAGCAACAGGGGTCGCTTGCACCCGCAGCACTGTTGCCACGAGACACAACAGGCCCAACCACAGTTGGAAAGAGAGAAAGACCATTCTCTTTCAATGAAGCCCTCAACTGAAAATTAGAAACTAGTTTTCTCATAAAAATACTCAGACCGTTTCCCGCATCCTCATAGAAATCGTAAATTCACAAACTACCTAAACTAAACTTTTGTGGTATTAAACTTCGACTTTTGCGTTTAGCCATTTGAAAAATCTCGAGATTTAGAGATATTTTGTTCTCTCGTTCATATTCACCATCATCAGTTAGATTTTAAATCCAACCCATTTCTTCAACACATCCTCCTTCTTTCAACGATGACCGGAAAGCTCAGTGAACGCTTCGCTGCCCTTAAACCAGCTTCCACCAACAATGCTGGTGAAAAGAATCGCAGTGGCCGTGTCCAACAGCGCAACAATCAACAGAAGGACAAGCGTGCTGCTCAAACTGCTGCTCGTAGAGGTGCACCAGTGAGTAACAAGCCAAATAACAACAATGCTGGTAAGAAGAACAATAACAACAAGGCTGGCGGAAAGGGTGAGTAACAAATTTTTCTTCGCTTTCTTTTCTACATTCACTCACCGTTCTCCCTCTTTCCAGGCCCACGCATCAACAAGCCGGTAATTGCTGCTGGCAAGAGACCTAACAGTCGTGGTGGCAAGAGACCAAACAACAAGGACGGCAAGGGAAAGAGCAAGGGAAAGAAGGAGAATACCCCAGCCCCATCTGCCGCTGATCTTGACAAGGAGATGGCTGCCTGTGAGTCAATTTCTATCTCGCCATTTCATCTCAGTGGTGTTTGCTAACTCTCTATTTTGATTCTAGACTGGCACCAGGCTGGCAAGGGTCCTGATCCAGAGCTCGCTGCCTTGGACATGGAGTTAGAGGAGTACAACCAGGCTAAGGGGAAGGTCGCTGAGCAGCAATAATTGCTCTGTCGTCTCCTCTCTATCGCTTGGCGGGGAGTCTTGCAGTCAGAGTCAGGACTCTCCATTGTTAGTAGGCTCTTTTGAGAGCATTTTTTCCACGTTGTCGGTGCCTTGTCTCGATGACGTGTTTGTGTTTTCCTTTTTCTCTCGCCCTTAACTTCTCTCTCACTATTTTTCTTTGTGGATCGCGTGTAGTACCTGATAGTCTGTATATCGTGTAACCGGTAGTGGCACTTGATCCATTGCATGGATGTAAAACCATTACAACCAGAAGTTCAACCGGAAGAACTTCTTTTCCCCTTGCCGCTGTGGTAGAGTAGTATCTTGAGTAGACCATACACTTTGACCGGAAATATCGAGGAAAAAATATGGAATTTTGAGCTTGGTGCGATTTTTGCGACAAAATTAAATTCACATTTTAATTCATTGTTCTCACTATCGCTATCTGAACTTTGCAGATCTAGTCACATTCATCATTTGGATTTACTTGTTTAGAGAGTTTGAACAAGCGTACAATCTTGAACGATGGAGGGAGGTCACGTAGAGTCCAGATTACAGTCAGACGACCATGGTCAGCCCAAACAGCCCACCGCCCACCCATTCTTACCACCTCGCATTGATGACAATCTCTATCAGATTGGAGTCCCCGACTTGGTAACAAGACCCAAAGGTAAGATCTTTTGCGGCTGATATCAGCTCCATCATCGAATTCCTTCGTTATCTCTGGCTCTCAATGCAGTCGACAAAGTAGTTCTCAGTAAGCAGAACCTTACGTGTCCGTCGTTAAATAGCGGCGAAGAAGCCATCATCTCCGCCCAACAAGGTAAGATCGATATTCTCACTTCAGTTTATCATTCTAAACCTTCAACCCCAATTTTCTCTGCCGTTTTCTGTCTGTCTCATCGACGTATCCTTGTCTCCCGCACAACAGAATTCCTTCAATGGGCGCGTACCCTTCACTCCCACTTCATGGGCGAGGATGTCTCCGAAGAATATCTATCCGAAGCAGACTCTCTTGCTCTCGAGTACTTGCATCAGTTCGATAATGATGTCCAGAAGGCGGTTTTTCACTTGTCAAATTTATTTGGTTGCGGCAAAGGTAAGTGAATATCAGTCGCTTACACTATCGGCCCATTACTATCACTCTCTATTTCAATCATCTCTCATGCTCTGTAGATGTGTGGGTAACCGATCACACTCTCATCTTTGTGGAGAGAGTGGCGACAAACTGTTCGTTCCAAGAGTTCCGCGATCGCCATACGAAGCACCATGGCCGAGGCATGGTCGGGGCACACTCTCAGTCCGAAGAGGTCGCTAAACTACTCTCAGCGAAGAAGAAGCAACTCACAGGCACCGCAGACGAAGAGTCGGACTCTCTCGACATGAACGAAGAGAGTGAGGCTGAGGCTCTGGACCCTGTAGACGGCGCAGGAGACCGTAGATTGTCTGCGAGAATGGCGTCCGCTGAGAAGGCCGAGGCAAGGAAACGTTGGCAGACTCTATTGCAGAACATTGCCAGAGTCAATGGTGGAGGTAAGTCTCCCTCGCACAGTGTGTATAACATCCATACTGACTCTCTAATAGGACTAAGATCTGCCCCAAAGGCTCGCTATGCGGAGGCTCTCGCCTATCTTGAAGAGGCGATGGCGCAGAGTCTCCCTTTCCAGGTCGCCTTTAGTTCCACAGGGTCTGCGGCTCAACAAAGCGAAGACCTTCTCGCGATAGACAATGCCAGGAATGTGTTGGGAGAGTTAATGAGAGTAAGGCACTATTAGACTACTATGCTATCCCTATATGTCTGATATCTATATCAATAGAAACTAACTCCGTGCAGAGAATGGGTCGCAGAAGTCAGAGACACTCTCTCTCGCAAAGCCATCCAGTAAGTTTCATTGTCTGTCTGTATGTGTTTGCGTCACACGCTCTCTCTCTCTCTCTCTCTCTCTATTAGTGGCATTGTGCGAGACCCGGTTAAGCGAGTGGACACTGCGACACTGTCAGACCTGCAGTCCCTCCTCTCGCAGACCCGGTCCCTCGAACTGGCAGTTGTGGATGAGGAGAAGCAGCTGTGCACCGTGGTGGACGGCATCGCCGCAGTGAGTGACAGACTGCGCGCACTACTGCCTCGTCTGTCAGTCTCTCCCTTGTTCGTACTGCCTGCCAATCTGTCACCCAGGACGCACCCAGCACGGACACACCCCTTCGGACACCTCTACACCCCCGAGGAGGTGGAGCGTTTGCTGTTTGTAGCCCTATCGGGCCAGGGTCTGCTGACGGGGGACTGGAAGAAGCTTCCTCTCGAGGACGGCGTAGTGGCCTTTGCGGACACTCTCTCATTCTTGCAGGGCGAGAGAGACTCCGAGAGAGAGAGAGACAGCGAGTTAGTAGACACTACCTCTTCTACCTCGGTAGAGTCTGTCGATAAAGGATTTTCGTCCGTGCGTGCGAACTCGTCCAAAGTGCGACTCAGCGAAATCGACGAGTTACTGTCGCAGTGTCGGTCTCTCTCTCCGTCTCTCTCTCTCACTGAGGCGGACTATCTGGCGCAAATATCTGTGTGTGCGCACACATTAAATGACAAGGCACAGGCCGTGGCCGACGCCTTCGCTCTCTCTCTCTCTCCCTCTGCGAGAGGCGGCGGTGCTACTGCCGCAGCGGCGAAGCGGGGGACTCTCTTAGTGCCGCCCCCGGGCAGTCGGGGGACTCTGTCTTGGGAGAGAGTCTGCCTAGTGTGCCGTGCAGTGTCCCGGTACCCCGTCTCTCTGCCTGCCTTTGACTCTCTCTCCGCGGCGGTGAAGAGAGTCGAGGAATGGCGCAATGAAGTGCACCGCCTAGTTAGCACCTCCTCGTCCAATAACCAGCCCAATGGGGCTAATGGGATGAACAAACGCACTTCCGGCACTACTTCGCGCACCTCCTCTACTGTAAAACAAGGAGGTGCAGGTACTAACCCAATAGGGTCGTCTAAGGGCGGGATACCGTTGAAGAAGATCGACTCGTTGTTGTCAGAGGGAGAGAGACTGCCTGTGTTGTTCCCCGCAGAGCTCGCTCTGTTGAGGGACCAACGGGAGCAGGCGAGGGCCCTAATTAAGCGTCTCAGAGAGTCCCTCGAATTGACTCGCCGCAAGAACAATCGCCGAGAGAGAGAGGGAGAGACTGGCAGTAAAATGGACTACAATGAGTTCAAACTGTTGGTCGAGGGCGGCGAGTCTCTGTACAGAGAGGGAGAGAGAGAGGGCGACGACGGCGAGAGAGAGAGAGAGTCTGCGGGACCTCGTGCAGTGCAGAAGGACCTCGACCGCGCCCAGACAGTAATGGAGATCGCAGAGAGCTGGTTGTCTAATGTGAGAGAGTTGATTCGCTCTCATATCGCTGTAGAGACTGCAACAGCTGCCAAATTAGGCGGTAAAAAGGTCGAGAGAGAGGGAGAGGCAGTGATGGAAATAGAGGGAGAGACTGCAGGGGGAGAGACTGCAGAGAGTGAAGAGGATGCAGAGGAGGAACTAGTGCGTAAGAGGGAAGTGTTGGCGCAGAGTCTGCGGGACCAGTTAGACACAGTGACGGCACTGCCTTTTGTAATGGAAGAGGCAGAGGTAGTGCGATACCAACTACAGGCATTAGAGTGGGCGTCTAAGAACAGAGACATGCTGCTGTTCCACACCCAGTCCCGCAGTAAGAGGAGCAAGCCTCGCTACGCCGAGATAGAGAAAATGAGGGAAGAGATTATGAGGTAATTACTGTTATTGTATGTTTAATATGTAATGTGTATAACATATCTACACATAGAATACGCACAGTTATATCGTCGTGGGGGTCACTGGGCGCAGAAGGCGAGGAAGAGAGTGAGGACGGGGGACTGTTCATGGAGGAGACTCTCTGCTACGAGATCAGTCGCAGAGCCTCAGATTTTCACGACAAACTAAGGAAATGTCTACAGGTATGTCCGCATGTTAGTATGTCATACTGTATATGTATCAACTATCTATCTCTACATATGTACAGGGTAAAGAGGTCAAGACAGGCACTGCCTTAGACCGTCTACAAGCCCTATTGGCCGAGGCTGACGATATTCCGGTTAACTTTGAGAACGAGTTGCGACCTGTGCGTCTCGCAGTTAGTGCGACCGCGACTTGGATCAGCACGCACGCCGCACAGCTGCACAGTGTGGGCATAGTGCAGAGAGAGACGGAGAGAGTGACTGAGAGAGAGTCTTCCGAGACTGACTCTCTCTCTCCCACTGTGCCCCCCGCACTCACTATGGACGCACTAACGCAACTCATAGACTCTGCCTCAGAGTTACCGACTACATTCCCCGCATTATCGTAAGTGTCTACATCTATGTCCACATATGTATAGTGTAATGACTGTCTCTATTAATATCCCAATAGGGCTTTGCAGCAGAAGGTGTCTGAGGGTCAGACGTGGCTGCAGGCAGTGAAGGCCCTTAAAGAGAAGACTCTCACTTTCGTCAGAGTATTGTCTAAGACTCGCACCTCCTCATTCTCTACCTTAGAGGAGGTGCGGTCTCGTCTACAGTCCCTCGCAGTCCTTAGGAGAGACGCCACCTCTCTCTCTACCGAAGAGGTGCTGAGTGAGACAGCAGCCCTATCGGGATATGATATCGCGTCTCTGAAGGACTTGGCCGAGAGAGGCCGCGCAATGCAGTTCGATTTCACTGACGACCTCGACTTCATCGCCTTGGTAAGACCTATTTATCAATAATATTAATATAATAATAGTTTTTAATATGTAATATGTAATATATTAGGTGATGACGTTATTGACTGACTGGTCGACGGGGTACCGTGGATTCATAGACGGCGAAATGAATCGCGAACTCTCGGCCGCAGACAGAGTGTTCCGGCACTGCCTGCGAGTACAGCCTGCTCTTATGGGTATCCCGTTCCTCGAAACTCTCACTTTCTCTCTCTCTCCCTCGGCTAGTGAGTCCGTTAGTGCGTCCCCCAGTCTCGGCAGTGACGCTAAGGCGTTATTGGGAGAGTTATTGCTGAAGAAGCAGGCCTTGACAGAGCTAGAGGGACAAATAACCCTATTGGACCAGGAGTGCAGGGCCTTCGCATCTCCCCAGGGCGAGGACTCTATGCGTGTCCAATTGCATCGGGAGACTCTCTCTCTAATCGCGGCGGCGCAGCACATTGTCGTGCACGGCAGCGACAGAGACCGCCTTAAGAGAGAGAGAGAGGCAGGTGTGGCGGGGGGTGAGCCTCTGCTCAGACACTGGGGCGATGTCGACACAGACTTAGTATCCAGCCTAATTAGGAGGTTGCAATTAGTGTACGACAAATTCGCAGTAGAAGAGAGAGAGACAGCGGGAGAGACCGAGGCAGTGTGTGAGGGAGAGAGAGAGAGAGACGAGGACGACGCGGAGGTCGACATCGACAGAGACTCGAACCTTCTCTCCAGCACTGTGTTAGCGAAGTGTTTGCAGAGAGAGACTGCGAGTCCCTCCCCTGGCATCGCAGTGTCTCTCTCGTCCCCCGAACCAGCTGCGAAGAGAGTGCGTCGCGGTCGAGAGAGAGAGGGCGAGAGAGAGGGAGAGAGAGACGAGGAGGAGGAGGACGCAGTGGAGGGCGAGGGAGTGGCTACTAGAGGGTCGCAGGGCGTCGTAGTGCGTCGAAAGAGAGCGCTTTACACTGACGAGGTGGAGGTGCCCCGGGGCGCTGGAGAGACAGTGGAGGAGGAAAGGGAGACTAAGGGCAGAGGGTCTACGGGCGGAAAACGACGTCGCGGCGGCGCATCGACAGAGACTCAGTCCGGGG